>Ga0137401_10000088_pt1 | contig 29258 bp, 35 predicted proteins | sample CZOMad1_1_16fung_FD_108286 | JGI IMG/M metagenome (GOLD analysis project Ga0137401, IMG submission 108286) | Vadose zone soil fungal communities from Angelo Coast Range Reserve, California, USA - CZOMad1_1_16fungal (Illumina Assembly) | ecosystem: Environmental > Terrestrial > Soil > Vadose...
GTTCAACGTGGCCGTGACGATTGATAAGGGTGGCCGCTGTTTTGGATCCTAATCCCTTAATGCCGGGATAGCCGTCGGCCGCGTCGCCTACCAGAGCAAGGTAATCGGGAATGAATTCCGGCGCCACACCAAACTTGGCGCGCACGCCGGCTTCGTCACGAATCTCATTCTTGCGCCGATCGATTTGCACGACGCGATCCGAGACGACGCACTGCGCCAGATCTTTGTCAGGGGTCCAGATGCAAACTTTCTCGACGCGCCTGCTCTTCGCAGCGAGATGTGCGGCGGCGGCGAGCGCATCGTCGGCTTCGAATTCAACCATCGGCCAAACAATGACGCCCATCGCGGCCAGCGCGTCTTCTAATGGATGAAATTGCGCCGTCAGTGCGCGTTCCATTCCGGCGCTGGTTTTGTATCCCGGCCAAAGATCGTTGCGAAACGATTCGATAACGTGATCGGTCGCGACGCCGACGTGGGTCGCGCCATCTTCAATCATCTTTGCGACGGTATTCAGAACGCCTGAGACCGCGCCGAATGGCGGATCAGTTTTATGAAACCGCCGCAGTCCGTAGAAGTGGCGGAAGAGTTCGTAGGTGCCGTCGATGAGATGAACGATCATTGAGCCAGGTAAAGAAAATCAGAAATCAGAAGAAAAACTGGAGTCGCCCATTAACTAGACTTGAAGCTGAGCTGTGACCCCACGGACGTATTTCACAGTCTCAGGATCATCGGCGGTGTCAGCAGCGTTGCAGGCCTCCATGAGCCACTTTTGACTCTGCTCAAAATCGCGCTGTCGATGGGTCACCAGCGCGAGTCGCGCCGCGCTCTCAGCGACGCCGGCCGGGACGTTAAGTGACGTGTAGAGATCGCGGGCTTCGCGCCAAAGATGCATTGCTTCTTCAGTTGCGCCAACTTCGTCCTTGAGCACAGCGAAGCTTCTGATGGCGTTGGCGATATCCAGCGGCCGCCGATCCTCCCGCTGGCGATAGATCGAGAGAGCCTCCAGATAGCAGCGTTCGGACAGGTCGAATCGTTTCGCGTAATAATAAGCATCGCCAAGGTGGCGAACTGTGTGCGCGAGTCTCAAAGGGTCGTCAACTTGTCGCGCGTCCGCGACCGCGAGTTTGTACTTGAGGACGTTGGCGTAAGAGCCGATCTTGCCCACTGTTGTTTTCTAGCTTCCCGGATGATACTCGCGCTCGGTATGACCCTTCAGTTGCGCGGGATAAAAATAAACTTCGCGAAGATCGCCGGCGCTGTATCGCTTAGCTTGATCATTAAAGTGTGGCGATGACGGATTTCCGCTCTCACCACCCGCTGTTACTGCCTTGGCCTGAATTGTCTTGCCGAACTCGACCACGGCGACGAAGCTGTTGCCGCTGGTGCCGTAAATCTTTTTCGATCCTTTGTAAGGCCGCGCCGCGAATGAAGCGAGCGAACCCCAGGTGGCTGAAGTGAAAGCGACGGGAATGCTCGGGCCGGCATCAGTGAACGGGTGCACGATGTCGTCGGTCAGCCGTTGAAAGCGGTTGATGTCGCCCCAGGGTGTCTGCCACCTGCCAAAGTCATTTGCGAGTTTGTCCGACGCGGCCGATAGTGCCGCGACGAGCTGTTCGGGTTTGGCGGTAGTTGCGATATAGTCCGGCACGGTCAGGCCCGCGCGTCGCGCATCCGCTGCGATGCGTTGACGATCGAGTTCTTCCGCCCAGTATACCGCCAGCGAAGTCGGCACCGATCCGCCGGACCAACGAAAATCCCACTTGCGCAAGAGCGCGATCTGATCCGCGGTCTTTGCTTTCAGTGAATTGCTTTCAGATGTTTGGTCCCAGGCTTTGATCAAAGCCGGAATCGGTTTTTCAAACCAGGTCAGGTAACTGTCGTAGGCTGCCTCGCGCAAACCATCAACGGTGAAGTCTTTCCTGGTCTCAAGGACGCGAACGGCGTGAAGTCCGCGCGCTGACTCGACTCCGTTGTCGACGTATTTAGGATAATCAGATTGTTTGGGACTGCTTGGGCCAGCCGCCGACCATGGAGAGTTGTTGCTGTTGTAAAGCCAGCCGCTCGCGGGATTCAGCAGCTTCGGACTCTCATCCACCGACAGGAGTTCATGCCAATCGGTTGCCGGATTGCTGCCATCGACCGGCTTGGTCCAATCGAATTTCGGATCGCGACGGGGGATGAAGTTGCCATGAAAGTAAGCGATGTTGCCGTCAGCGTCGGCATAGATCGTGTTGTTCGAAGAGTTCGTATGCAGCTCCATGATCTGTTTGAACTCTGCATAATTCTTTGATTTCGTTCGGGTGTACGATTGTGTCAGCGCTTTGACATGTTCCTGCATCAGGCTGATGCTTACCCATTTTTCATCCTGCGCGCGAATGATTGGGCCATGTTGCGTGCGATAAATCGTGAAACTCTTTTCGGCCATGCCCGTGTTCGTTTTGTAAGGGACTTTGATGACCGAAGTCGTCAGCGGACGCTCTTCGTTGCCGTACTTGTAATAGAACCGATCGCCCTTCTTCACAATGGTCTCGAGATATTCGTCAATCGCATCGACGGCGCTCGAGGTATGCATCCAGCCGCAGTGTTCGTTGAATCCCTGATAGATAAAGAATTGTCCCCACGTGACCGCGCCGTAAGAGTTGAGACCCTCTTCGCTCGACATCTGCAATTCCGATCGGAAATAAAATGAAGTATGCGGATTGATTAGCAGCAGAGCATGTTTGCCGATCGTATTCTTTGGCGAGATCGCGACGCCGTTTGAGCCGCCGGGGTCAGTAACAAAGCTGCTCACTTCGGTTGAGGCAACGGTCCTCCGAGTTGGGCCTTGTCCATAGAAAAACTCCAGGTTGCTCAAATTAATTGTCTCAATGTCGCCGCCGATGCTGCCTTCGCTGAAGGTCAAAGCCATCCAGGGCTCGAAATGCGTGATGAGGCGCGGCTTCACTTCGGGATGTTTCTCGAGATAAAAGTTCAAGCCATCCGCCCAGGCAATCATCAACTTCTGCAGCCACGGCGGGGTCTTTTCGTACTCCGCTTTCATCGCCTGTGGATCGATGAAGAGCTTCATCCGCAGATCACGCCAGATCGCGCTTTCACCTTCAGCCTCAGCCAGCCGCCCCATCGAGTTGATGTAGTTCGTCTCGACGCGATTAAAGTCGTCTTCAGCCTGCGCATAGATCATTCCGAACACAGCGTCAGCGTCGGTCTTCCCGTGCACGTGCGCGATGCCCCAGTTGTCGCGCGTGATCGTGACGTTGCGCGCTGCTTGTTGCCACCGCTTTAGTTCCTGAGTCTGTGCGGTTTGCGAAGCAAACGCGAACCCGAGCAACAAAGCCAGGACGAGCCCAATCTTCCTCATGAAATGTTTCCTCCGAACAGAATTCACAAACTGGCGCGCTGGTTCGCACCTCGTTCATTCGCGGTGGTCGTTTCTGATTGCCGGCGCCGACCCTGGACTATTAGAGCGAGGTGCGCTCGGATTATACTCCTTCAGCGAAAAAGGCTCTCATAACGCCGCGGGTTCGCTTGTCCTTTTTGATTATGACACTTCGCTCGAGCTTCACTGATCCTCTGCGCATTGACTCCGTGCCTGTCGGGACGGCCTCCGGCAAAGTCGGAATGACTCTTTGTCCGGGGAAAACCCAACCTTCGTCGATGACAGGTGGATGGACGCGCGACTTGACCAGTGATCTCGAAGCGATTCACTCGTGGGGTGCACGTGCACTCGTATCACTCATGGAAGAGGATGAACTCCTGGCAGTGGGGATACGCCCGGCGGAAGTCGCCTGCCGGTTGGAAAATCTGGCTATCGAGTGGATCCATGCGCCGATCATGGACGGGTCAGTTCCCGACGAAGCGTTTATGATCCGATGGCGCTCAATGGTGCCTCGCCTGAGAAGCGTGCTGAGTGAAGGAGGAGGTATTGTCTTCCACTGTTTAGGTGGACTCGGTCGGACCGGTATGATGGCCGCGTGCTTGCTGATTGAGGAAGGGGTCGCGCCCGCGGATGCGATTGCGATCGTGCGTGCTGCCCGTCCGGGGGCGATTGAGAACGTCCGACAAGAAAACTTTGTTATGGACTACCTGCCAATCCGTCAACTCCAACACTCTCAAGAGTCAACGGTTCGGCCGAGTTGAAGTCGCGCGCAAACTTCTTCCTGACTTCTTTAGGCGCTACCGTGGAGATAATCAGGCGAATAGATCTCAGGTTCGCTTTTTCGTCATAGACCGGAACAAATATCCATCGTTTCGCCACCAGAAATCCAGAATCCGCAGTGATCGCCAAGCCTCGTCCTTTTTCGAAAGTCGTCCACTGGTAGAAAACGGAACCTCGTCTCAATGTTTTCACAACCTGGTTCAAGGCCTCCCAGTTCGACTTGGGCCCGCATGATTGGTAGGAAGTCTTCGTCTTGCCGGTCCTGCGTGGTCAGCAAGAACACGCGGCGAATGCTGACGCCGTGTTGGGCGCAAAGGTGGTTCATCGACCAGAATCGGCCACGGACACCGATGTTTTCGGGCTTCCAAAACGCCAGAGTTGATAACGTAAGATACTGGTCACCTTTCTTAAGGGACGCGAGAGCATCAACACAACCCGAAACCAGGTCCTCGTGATTACCACTGAATTCGATCACGCCGTCACGCATATCTTCCAATCGCCGTTCCGTCCGCCTGAGAAAGATATCTGCCATCCGGCCCAGGAAGACGTTTCCGTCATCCGACAGATAACCCGTTTTCTTGACTACCTGACGCAATGTTTTGACCGGAGTCCCTACTGGAGTCTGTCGTCGAGCGGTCAGCAACTCGCGACGGAGTTGTTCCGCATCCGAGATTCTGCGCTCGCGGTCATACCTACGACAACGAGCCACGATGTCAGCGATCAAAGCATTCTCTTTCAACAGTGCACCGTTTTCCTTACGGATTACAGTCTCGATATCGAGTTTTGCGTTATCAATATCGGGTTCGGGCTTCGGAGGTCTAAGTCCACAAGCAAGCCAATGCAATACCCCGCCCATCGCGAAGATGTCGGCGCGCCGGGAGGGTCGCAAGTGGGTCTTTTGCCATTCTGGGGCGATCCACGGATCGTCGCGGTCAGGCTCGTCGATGAAGGCCAGTTCCCGCGCGGTGCGGAAGACTGCTTCCCCGAAGTCGATGAGGACGGGTTGCTCATCTTTGTCCATCATAATGTTCCAGTGCCAAATATCATTATGCACAACACCGCGCTGGTGGACTGCCAGCAGCGCTTCAGCAAGCGACTGGCTCAGATTGAACCACTCAACAGCGGTATCAAAGCCATGAAACATCGACTTCCCGTCTTCGTCCGAACCACCGACGCCTGCAAACCTTTCGAAGAGCACAGTGCCTGTGATGAACTGTTGCACGAGGAACTTTGGATTTTCGACTCCTCCATCCCTTAGTGTCAGGGGAAACGTTCCCTCATCCACAAACTGGGCAACAGACTTAAGACCGCGAAGTTTTGAGAGAGCGCGAACTTCCTCACTCAGCCTTCGATTCACAAGGTCAATGAAATGGCGAACGCTGGGCAATCCCCTGTCTTCTTCAATCTTGGCCGTCTTTATGACAACCCGTGCGCCCACGCGCGGCACGCTTTTTGTTGCGCTAGTCTCTCGCCTGATGACTTTGGCGAGATAAGTTTGCCCGCGTCCACCGGTTCCCAATGACTTAAGAATTTTATAGGTTGCATTTGCCGTGGGAAGGTTCTGTCCCGGCTGTAACTCGAACATGACGATGTGCCTCCTCGTGAAAGTGTGGGACCCAAAGGAGTCTTGCCAATTTTTCTGGCAGGTACTGAATGCCTGAGTGCTATTACATTGTCAAGCTTTCGCCGGATGGATTTCTTTGAGCTAACGTCGGACTGACGATGAAGAAAATTCGCGCAAGCCGGTCCTTTATCTCGTGAAGCTATGTGGAAGTCTGCCGCGTTGGCCTGCTTACCAAATAGCGAGCCCAGATCGTCTTCATCTTTCGTGAATTGGCGCAACTCGCCAGCGGCCATACGCGACGAAAATTGAAAGCAGGCATACCACGAGCGGAAGTATAGCCATGGCGATCGCGCCGCCCTTCATCGTAATGACTGTCGCGCCAAGTGTGATGATGCCGAGACCCGTGGCCGCGAGCGGCGTCAGCCCCGGCTTGATACGAAGCAGCGCCGGAAGAATCAGGCCGAGACCGCCCAGGATCTCGCAGACGCCGATAAAGTGCAGGAACAAGCCGGGCAGCACTACCGGCGCCTGGCGGTTCATCTCTTCAACGGGGATTACAAATTTCATCGCGCCCGCAAAGATGAACAGAAGCGCCAGGAGTACTTGAATGATCCAAAGCAGAATGTTCATTTGAATAACTCCTCGACCTCTGGGAGGTAACTACATAACTGAATAACAATTATGTTAATTGCATAGGTTGAGTACAGCGCCGAGGGCGCTAAATGTAATAGCCCGGCCCAGCAGGCCGGGTGAGCGAAGCGAGATCAACAGAGGGCTGAAAGCGCGAAATGTTGTCTTTGCGAAACTACTCCGCAATTACTCCTGACCTACCGTATATATATCGCGCCTTCAGCGCTTCAAATCAATATGCGATCATGACCCGGGCGCTGGCCCGGGCTATTACATTTGGCGCCTTCGGCGCTCTAAGAAAAAACCGACCGCTGTCATTATCTTTGGGAGGGTCGGAGAGAGGGCGTGCAGTCTCTCCGCTAAACGCTGAACTTCGCTCCAAAGAGAGGGCGAACAGTTGCTTCTTACTTGGCAGCTGTTTCAGCCACAGCTTTCATCTGCGCCAAGCCCTTTTCGAAATCCCCGCCGACCATCTTGTCCATGTTCATAAACAGGCCGAAGGCCTTGCCCACGAAAGTGTTGTCGCCGTCCATGGTCCATTTCACTCCGGTTTGGTTTCCCTGTGAAGTAAACATGAAGTTGGTTGCATTAGTGGCCGCGAATGGCTTGACGAATTCAAGCTTGATCTTAACCAGTTCGGCAGGCTTGCTGTCTGTAATCGTCATCCGTCCTTCGCCGACCTGACTATTCCCGGTCCACGAATACATCGCCCCGGGTCCCGCCAGCGCGCCTTCATAACTTTGCTTCATATTCGCGTCGAGCTTGGCCCAGGGCGACCAGGCATCCCATTTATGAAAATCGTTTACCTGGTTGAAGACGACAGCCGCGGGGGCATTCATCGTGGCTGAACGCTCGATGTGGTAATGCGAGGGTTGCATCGCCACGACGACGCAAAAAATTGCAATCACCAGAACGATCACAACGATCGCGCCGAGAAGAATCTTCTTAATCATGGGGGGGGTGTCTCCTTAATTTCATTCCGACAGATTGAATTGTTTTGGGCGGCGCACATCTTATCCGAAGGTGGCGCTGATCGTCCACGCGTAACGTCAGCGCATACATCCTAAGATCGGTTACGGTCGGGCGACTGCCCCGATTCGAGCGATCAGCCCGGTTGTTGATACAGCCCCAAAATATTCCCGGCCGGATCGGCGAATCGCGCAGTGATCTCCGGCGCGTCCGCCCCGAGTGGTTGCACGATCGTGCCGCCGTTTGCAATTACCTTATCGAGGCTTGCCGCCACGCTATCAACCATGATGTAGAGCATCAGGCCCACCGAAGTCATCGGCGGACGGCCGAGTACCCATGCGCCGCTCACTTCAACACCATCATCGAACGCTTTGTGGCCGTCCCCGCGTGTTCTGATAGCCCAGCCAAAGACTTCAGTGTAGAAAGCGGCGGAAGCGTCGATATCGACCGCCGGGATTTCGATATAACAAATCTTGCCATTGCGTGACACGTGTTGTTTGTCGCTCATTTGGTTCCCTTGTACATGATGGGATTTGCCACAGAGTCACAGAGACTGTCAATATTATTACTCCCTGTCTCTGCGTCTCTGTGGCTAACATTTTCAAGAATTCTGACCTTCAGTATTCACCATCCACGGTATGCCGAATTGATCGGCGCACATGCCAAAGCCCGGCGACCAGAACGTTTGTGAGAATGGCATCGTGACGTTGCCTCCTTCAGCCAACGCGTTGAAGATGCGCTCAGCCTCGGCTTTGTCCTTGACGTGAATCGAAACGTTCATGCCCTTTGGTGATTGATAACGATCGGGTGGAGCGTCAGCTCCCATCAATGTCTGGTCACCGACACTCAGAGAGGTGTGCATGATGAGCTGATGCATCTCTTTGGGAAATTGATCGGCGCCCGGCATCTCGCCCCAGGTCATTTGAGACATGATCTTGCCGCCCAGGACTTGCTCATAAAACTTGAATGCGGCCTGGCACTGGCCGTTGAAAGTGATATATGGATTTATTTGCATCGTCGGTCTCTCCTTGATTGCTACGGCGTCTGATTATTTTCCGTCGTAGGCATCCTTTAACTTCTGGATGTCCAGTTTCTTCATCGGCATCACGGCCTGCATGACGCGGTTCGATTTCTCCGGATCGCCGGTCAGCAATTCACCAATGATCGCCGGCACGATCTGCCATGACAAACCGAACTTGTCCTTTAACCAGCCGCACTGACTCTCCTGACCACCGTCGGCGGTGAGTTTCTCCCAGAAGTAATCGAGCTCCGCCTGGTCCTCACAGTGCACCACCAGCGATATCGCTTCCGTGAATTTGAAAATTGGCCCGCCATTCAAACCCATAAATTCCCGGCCTTCGAGTTTGAAGATGACCACCATCGTGTCGCCTTTGGGGCCAGGGCCGGCATCGCCATAACGGGCAATCTTGCCGACCTCAGAGTTCTTGAAAATCGAGCAATAAAAACTCGCAGCTTGTTCAGCCTGGTTGTCGAACCATAAGCACGTAGTAATTTTCTCACTGATTGCCATCGCAGAGTCTCCCTTTTCGCCTAGCTGTTTTACTTCCTTCTATAGGTTAGTCGAACGAGATTTATCAAAATCGACAATCGTCAGACGTTTTGAAAATATTTTTTGCCACCATGAATCACGTCCAATGCGTCAACCAGGTTGCGAACGTGAGCCAGGCGTGCGTGCCGCCAATTATGAGCCGGAGCGGTTGAGTTACTAGGATCAGCGCACCCGCGATCATCGTTGCGCGATGCGGCCGGCCCCGTGTTACGAAATCGTAAATCAAACATGGCACGATGAAGAGGTCGGCAGAGTAGGTGTTACGGTGTCATATATCTTTCGCCGAGTGCGCCGATAGTTAAGGTTCACTAAATTTAAAGGCAACCGAATACTTCTTGAGCGATAGCCCTGGAACAATCTTTGCCGCGAGCTTCAATCGTTCAGTGAAAGCCCCAGCTACTAGAACTCCCCTCACGGCTCTTCCGTTGGCGATATTATCGGAGACCCAGCCCATGTAGGCCTGAATTTGACCACAGGCGTTGCGATCTGCCTCTCCGGCCTTCAGTTCAATTACGACCAAATCATTATTCTTATCGACGGCGAGTACATCGAGACGGCCAGCGGGCCCAGCCTCGAATTGCTGCCCGTGGCGGTTGTCTTGACTAAATAATTTGAGCCCACTTTCCAGTTGACCGAGATCCATTACTAAGAAACGTTCGAGATCCTCTTCAAGTCTGAACGTGACATCAAGAGCTTCTTCGAGGTCTTCACTGATCTCTCCATCCTCGTCACGATCGATTACCGCGAACCCTAGTTCTCGAAAAATGCGGTTAGTTGGTTCGCCTCCAGGAAAGCTACCTTCATAGGCACTAACAATCCGAAGGATTACCTTGGGTGGGTACATCTTACTTTTGTATTCAACTGCATACTTCTTCCAGCGTGTAAATGTCGCCCGTCGCTCGTTATCAAATCGATTCATTGCGTTAACAATGTCAGCATCGCTAATCGGGGTTCCTCGAAAGTTTGTCGTCGGCATAGAGTCCTTCCAGCTTTGTTCGCGAGTGCGCACTTGTTCAACATGGGTTAATTCTAGATTACGCTTCTCAATGAAGTCGTAACAGCTTACCGCCCGGCGTGTTTATGAACCTCTCCGCTCTTCATCACAAACGCTACGGGCCTCGCGGTGCGCGACTTTCAAGACCTTGCACAAAAAGTCGATCCAGATTGGGAACAGAGCGAAAGCGCTTCGTTACAGAACCGCGAGTGGTAGCGAGCGGGATAAAGACGCAACTTTCTAATCAAGGGCAATCGTTTGACAGACTCAGCGAGCTTTTAAAAGGTTGTGCCCTGATCCCGCTCGCTACCGCGCGCGGTTCTGTAACTCCTGCACAAACCGAAGTCACTCACCGCCGAAGATTCTTGTAAACCACGCCACCCTTCATCACAAACACGACGCGTCGCACTGCCGTAATGTCCTTCAACGGATCACCGTCAAGCGCGATGATGTCTGCTTCCAATCCCGGTGCAATCGATCCGATTAGATTGCTTAGGCCCATCGCCTCTGCGCCGAGCGAGTTTGCCGAAATAATTGCGGCCATCGGATTAACGCCGGCATCGCGCACGCGATCGATGAATTCTTCCGCGTTGCGTCCGTGCGCGCCGGCGACGGCATCAGTTCCGAAAACGATCTTCAGTCCGGGAATTTTCGAAGCGCGTTGCACCAGGTCGTGATTCATCGGCAGAATCTTTTCCATTGCCGCAAACCCTTCGGCCGTGTACCCGGGGGTGCCGAGATACCTCTCTTTATTCAACAGGTAATTTTCGATCACCAATCCCGCTTGCGGGTCCAGGTACGTTCCTTTCGCGGCCATCAGTTTCAAATCATCATCAGTCGCCAGTGTGCCGTGCTCGATCTCTGTGCAGCCGGCGTTGGTCGCCGCCCGCACGGCATCCTTGTAAGCATGGACCAGCGTCCGCAGGCCAACTTTCTTTGCTTCATCGCAAGCCGCGTTCAGTTGATCCTGCGACAGAGTCATGCCACCGCCCTGGCGGATACTCTGTGAGGCAAAGATCTTGATCAGATCTGCGCCTGCTTCCTTTTGCTTTCTGATGAAGGCGCGAATCTCGTCAGGCGTTCCGGTTTGCGGTCCACGACCAGCGAGGGGCTCGACAGCCGTTAGAATGCGCGGGCCCGGCAACAAGCCTTTTGCGATCGCATCGCGCAGCGGAACATCAGTTGGTGAGCCGACGCTTTGGATAGTTGTGAAGCCCGCCATCAAGGTGGCCCAGGCATTGGACTCTGCTGCGTACGCCGCTTCCTGAGTCGTGCGGCCGGCGCCGCCGTTCTTTCCGTCTGGTCCAAAACTCCAGGTAACGTGCGCATGCGCATCGATCCATCCCGGCAAAACTGTGAGGCCGCGCAGATCGTAATCGACCGGTCCCGCTTTTGGATCAATCCGGACGATCTTTGATCCTTCGATAACGATGCGCGTGTTGTGGAGTACCTTGCCCTTGCCATCGAGCACGGTGCTCGCGGCAATCACGATCCGGCTTCGCGATGGAGTTTGCGCGGAAATCTTTGCAGCGAGCGTGCAAACCGTAAGAATACAGCTGAATAAAAGAATGACTTTAGCGAATCGCATAATCACTCCTCTCCTCGTTTCGGTGAAGCGGCATACTCTTATCACATTGTCGTAATTAACCACAGAGGACCGGAGAGAAGATAATTCAAAGCAAAGGAAAATGAAGCCTTCGATTGCGCCAGGGGCTTTTTCGTTTGAATGTTCTTCTCTGTGTCCTCCGTGATTAGATTCGCGCGATTACATAATTCGAGAATCAAAATGTAATCGGAAGCTTATGAACTTGCGAAATCGATCGAGTATGAAATATCTCGGAGGGTATCTTATGTTGGAAACGAATAAAGCGTTCTCGAGTTTCTCAGTTAACGATTTGGAAAAAGCGAAGCAGTTTTACGGCCAGACTTTGGGACTCAAAGTCAAAGAATCGCCGGAAGGATTGGAGTTAAATGCAGGACAGCAAAGCGTCTTCGTCTACCCGAAGCCGGATCATAAACCAGCGACGTTTACGGTCCTGAATTTTCAAGTGAACAACATCGACGCAGTCGTGGATGATTTGAAACAGAAGGGTGTGAACTTCGAGCACTATGAAGGCGAAATAAAGACAGATGCGAAGGGGATTCACCGGGATAACGGGCCTACGATCGCCTGGTTCAAGGATCCTGCGGGAAACATTCTCTCTGTCGTGGAGAGCGATAAGCGATAGCGGTACGGCACGATCTCAGCCTGTTAGCTTCGTGCTGAAGCTAACAGGCTTATGAGCGTGAGAGTTCGGAGTTCCGGCTTCAGTGCCCGGGTGCCGGCGGGAGGTTGTCGGTGGTCGCGATCAGTCGTCTTCATTGTCCGGCGCGGTCTCATCCACTGCATGACTTGGAAACGCTCCGTTCAAACAAATAATAAAGTTGACTACCAGGAACGGCCCCATGTTGTTGACCCGCTGACCTGCGGGGGCGTAAGCCAGGACGGTTGGATTAGCGGGAGACTGCGGAACTTCAACTCTGGCTCCGGGCAACGCCGATGCTTCCTCGCCGCCCATTTCTCCCAATTCTCTTTGCGACAGCCCGGGCCCCGCACCAGAATGTATCGGACCGCGCGATCTGAAATCGGGAAGAGCAAAAGTCGTCCTTCCGTCACCTCCCTAAGTTGTACCCAGCAGCGAGAACAGCGCCGTGTTTTGACTGAGGGGCATCAGTTGTCCGTTACAAAAGGCCCAACCTGGGGCGCGAAATTAAAACCCACCATTCGAATTTCTCCAATAAAACCTTCTGCCATTTTCGTTACCTCATTATTAAAAGATTGATTACCGCGGAGTAATATAGAACAGCAACGGCGAGGGAATAAGGAGGAAGCCCTTTCGCCCTGTGTCAGCTGCAACATCAAGTAACGATCTCTTATCAATCGTCCCTTGGTTCTGATAGTCGGAGACAATGCTTGCAGATGATCTTGTCGAGAGGCTTTGTAGGTGTGTTAGTTAGGACAGACTTGGTCTTTGCCGGATACATTTTTACCCTGAGGCCACAGACCGTCTGTCCACTATGAGTGTCAACTAAGTGATAAGTGGAACCACCATCTCGAAAGGCGTACATGTTGGCGGGCTTATATCACGGGGGGAGGGAGTGGAGTCAACCACACTACTACTGAAATCTCCGGCGACGCGCGAAATCGCGCTCGCTCTGATCCGCCTTCCTGAGGTTTCGGCAGACTCGGGTGCAACTCTCAAAGGCCCGCGCGCGTATTTTCAAACGCATTCCGCGCTCAAGCTTTATTTACAACTAAATCGGAGGTTAGCTCGATGACTCTAAGGACTATCGGCTTCTCATTTCTCTCGTTCGTTCTCGGCGTTGTCCTGTTTGCGACGATTAGTTCCCGCGCACGCGTCCAGGATGATCGCGCCGCGGATCGCGAAGCGATTCGCGCGCACATCGACAGCATCTTTCAGGCGTTCATCAAGAAAGACCCGGCGGCCTTGCGGGCGACGCACGCGCAGAATTGGCTGGGCTATCTGGACAACTCGGGTAGGATGTTAAAAAGCATCAACGATTATATGGACTGGAATCAGCTCGATCCGAAGAGCCCGTATGGCATGCAGAGTTACAAGTTCCGCGAGTTGGAAATGATCTTTAAAGGCGATGCGGCGTTCGTTTGCTTCGTCGCTGACGTCGAATCAAACTGGCCGGGTGCGCCGCCGCATCGCGTGCTGCAAATCTGCGATTTTTACACTAAGAATGACGGCAAGTGGATTCAAAACGGCAGCGACACCGCGCTGCATCAGGAATCGGTGGAAGAGCAGTTGGCGGCGCCGCGGCCTTTGGGTGATCAGATGAAGAAACGTCTGCTGGATGCGCGTGAAGCGGTCTGGCGCAGTTGGTTCGCCGGCGATCGCCCCGCGTTGGAAAAATTAATTCCGGACGAGACGATTGCGATTGAATCCGGCAACAACAACTGGTCCAACCGCCAAGCGATTCTCGAGGGATCGACGCAGTTCGCGAAGAGCGGTGGCAAGCTGGTGAAGCTGGAGTTTCCGAAGACAGAGATTCAGATGTATGGGCCAACGGCGATTATCTATTCAAACTATTCGTACGATCTGGAACAAGGCGGCCAACGCAGCACTCACTCCGGCTGGGTGACCGAAGTCTTCGTCAACCGGAAAGGACAATGGGTAAATCCGGGGTGGCATTTGGATAGTGGGAAATAATGCCGAGAATCGAACGCTTTCAGTACTTGTTAGCTCATCGGAGATACGTAAGGATCTCTCAATAGACGATGCAATCCCAGGGCTTGCACGCAGATCGGCCGATACAAACGGGTCAGTCGCAGCCGCTCTTACCGGCGCAAATCGGGCGACAGCGACCGTTACCGATGTAACGGGCCCATTCGGCTTGACTAAGATTCCGCGATACTCTGCGGCACGCTTCGGCGATTAGATCGGTGCCCGAGATCACAAACGCGCGCAGACCGTTGTCTCCGCCCGCGACAAGCAAGCGACTGTCCCAACTGAAGACAGCTGCTTTCGCTTTTCCAGAGTAGTGCAGATCGCTCACAATTGCGCCTGAAGCCGCGCTCCATACGCGAATGCGCCCGTCGTCACAGAAAACAGCGGCGAACAAGCCGTCCGGACTAGCGATCACATGTTTGTCGCCCGCACAAAACTCTGCCGACCATACCTGTTGCAAGGGAGCCCCGCTCTTCGTTGAAGTAATCCGTGCGGCACGTACCACGCGATCGTTGTCAGCTAACAACAAGACTCCCTTTGACGTAAAGACGGCGCTGATAACGTTGCTGGTCCCGTCAGGCATCCACGGTTCTGTTTTGCTGTTCCAATCCCAGATACGAAGACCCTGGTTCGGGACAACAACCGCGATCTGCGAAGAGTCGGGCGAGAACGATGGCAGACTGCCGCCCGTTTCCGTCAGAGCCAGGTTGCTCTGAGAGTTTGGATCATAGACCCATAGCCCGCCATCCCTTTTGGCAAACGCAACGAGATCTCTATTGGGACTCCAAGCGACTCCGCCAATGTTTCCGGGGACTCTCCAATGCGCGATCTCCGAGCCACTCGGCAATCCTAGAACGCGAAGAAAGTTCGCGTTTTCATCGATTACCGCCACACGATTCCCGCGGGGCGAAAAAGCAGCATGCGTGAACGACGATAATTGTAACTGACTCGGTTTCCCCGTGTTTCCAGATAAGTCCCAGGCGCGGCCCTTGCCGTAAAAGTCTGACGCTAACAATAATCCGGCTGGTGAGAGTGCCACGTTATCAGCACTCTCTGTGGCGTTCGAAATATCAACATCGTCTTGAGCCACAACCTGCGCGAAGGACACACCCTGACCACCGTCGACCACCGCAAGAATATTTTCGGGAACGAATGCTAGTCCGGTCGCAACGTTTCCAGTGGAAATGTTCATGCGGCCAACGGTGCGCTCTTCGTCGCGGTTCCAAAGATCTACGAAACCGTCTCCGCGCGCGACTGATATCAAACGACCGGTCGGGTCAATCGCGAGGTTCCAAAGCGCGTAATCAAACCTGTATTCGGTGATTGTCCACGGACCAAATGCGCTTGGATCGATCAAGCGTAAAGATCCATCGAGGCTGACAGTGGCAATGAACGTTGATGCCGATTGAGAAGGTGAATAGGCAATTCCACTTACTTGGTTTCGATGCGATACCGCAAACTGATCCCGGCCATCAGCGAGCGACCACACGTGCATTTCCCCTTTTTCATCTCCCGACGCGATCTGATTTGACCCCGGACTAAAGGCCAGGGCAGTGATGCCACCTTTCGAGGGGTGTTGCATCGATCGAATCGGCCGGCCGTCGCCGGCGGTCCAAATCTGAATCGTTCCCTTTTCATCACCCGTGGCTACCGTATGACCATCGGGAGCCAATACGATCAACACCTTGCCTCCCGCGGACGATATCGGACGGCACCATACGCGTGTGCCTGATACTGACTCCCAACCGCAGAGCTTTCCGGAACCCTTACCCATTACCGGAATCGCTGCCGTAACCGCGATTGTTTGAGTCGGAGACGTCGCGATGCTTAAGACCGCGCCTCCTTCGTCATATTGCCCTAGCGGCGTGGGCGCAGCGGAACGAACCAGTTCAAGATTCCAAAATGCAATTGACCCATCAACCGTCCCGGTTAAAAGCCTATGGTCACCGGCAAAGGCCGCAGCCATTACCGGGGCATGGTGCGGTAGAACCACCATCGGTACATCCGACGGAACATTCCAAAGCCGAACGCTGTTGTCTACTTGACCTTCTACCAACTCCACGTTTGTTCCGAAAGCAAACGTTGCTATTAACTTTCCATCTGGTGACACGGCCATGCCGCCCACTCCGTTCGGGTGGACGCCTATGGCAAGAGGACGAAGAAGCATGTTCGTTCCCGTGCGCAGCATCGCCTCAATATCGGGTGAGCGCACGCCGAGAGCAGACAATTCCTGGACGGCTTCAATCAACATGAGTGTGCTGGCGGGTAGTGCCGCCTGTTCGCTCTCACGAAGCTGGACCGCGTGCGCCGCCAGATCCCGAGCCTGGGCTTCACGAACACTGCGCTGCCGCAATACGAGCGTGGCTACGATTGAAAACACCAACACTAATCCTATGACGGCCGCACTTAGTTTCCATCGCCTCGAAAAGCGACGGCTGGCTTGTACATAGTCTAATTGTAGAGCCGTGGGATCGGGTCGCGTTTCATTCGCCTGTGCTAACCATCGCTCGGCAATCCTGATCTCCTTTCCCTGCAGGAGGCTGTACCACGGCTTGCCTCGAGTGTCCCAGTCCGCGGCGTTGCCGGCCAACCGCGCATGCTCCGCCAGCCATTCGGGATCGTGCTTCAGGGCGGCATCGAGCTTGAGAACTCCTTCCTCGAATGAGTGAGTCCCCGAAAAATCGCACCACTGCAATGACCTTAGAGCTTCAGGCATCTCGGCTTTACGCCAGAGCACCGGAACCAGCGGCTTATGGAGTCCCACGGCTTGCTGCAACTCAACGCCGCAGACCCGAGACTCTACTGATTCAGGAGAGACAACAAATACAAAAAATGTCGACTTGACGATTCCGTCAACAATCCGACGCAGCCAATCCGCTGCTGGTGGAATATCCCTCTGATCGATCCAAAATTCGACGCCGCGTTCAGCGAGCGCCTTACTCAAGCGCTCGACGAACGCGCTATCAACACGCGCGTAAGAGATGAATGCTTTGACTGGTTGTGCCATGGTAGCCGCTGGGCACCTGCTAATGCTGCTACGCGAGAACCAATCTGAGGTATAGGGGAGTCCCGACGTTTTGCGCGCCGGTTCCGGCATGCCCCCACTATTTTGATTCCGAACTTACTGTAACCTCCAAATCCCGCAACAGCCCATCGCTCAAATCATAAATCCAGCCGTGCACCGCCAACGCCTGATTGCGTGCCCACGCGTCGCGCACGATCGTTGTCTGGCTGACGTTGACAACCTGTTCGATCACGTTCAGCTCGCAAAGGCGCGCATGCTGTTCCTGCTCAGTTGCTACTGAATCGATCTGCAAACGATGCTTTGCGCGCACGTCCTGCACGTGGCGCAGCCAGTTATCGATCAAGCCAAGCTGGTTGTTTTGCAGCGCCGCGAGCACTCCGCCGCATCCGTAATGCCCGCAGACGATGATGTGTTCGACTCGCAGAACTTCAACTGCAAACTGAATTGCTGAAAGGCAGTTGAGATCGGTATGGACCACGACGTTCGCGACGTTGCGATGCACAAACATATCGCCCGCCATCAGGCCGACAATCTGGTTCGCCGGCACGCGACTGTCTGAGCAACCGATCCAGAGATAATGCGGCGATTGCTGCTCAGACAAGCGGCGAAAGAAATCCCCATCCTGACGCGTCATGTCCGCAGCCCACGCCCGATTGTTTTCGAAGAGTTGTTTAAGGGTTCGCATGAGAGATCACCGCATCTTGAGTTCTGACCCGATCCAGAACAAATCTGATTGCTTCGATCACCAGCTGAGGTTCGTCGTCCTGGATGTGATGACCGCTGCGTGCAGTCACGATATGTAAGCCGTTGCTTGATCGGCGAAACCATTCTTCATGCATTGCGCGCCAGGCTTCGTAGCCCCGCGCCGTTTGATTCACATACTGCGGATTGGGATTCACTTTCATACTGGTGAGCACGGCAATCGGAATATCAGGCAGCGGCTTCATTCCTTCGACGGCGCCGGCATTCTGAATGCGCAACGATTCACGATCCTCATCAGCTTCTGCGCCCTTGTCGTTGCGGATCTTCTCTTCGAATGAAGCGCGAAACTGATCGGGGTATTTGGGATCGAGCCGGCCGTAGCGCTGAACTTGCTGTTCATGACTACTGTCGACGAAGACGAGTCCGGCAACCTCCGATCGGTAGAGCGACGTGTACAAGCGAGCGATAATTCCTCCGTACGACGCGCCAACCAAAACATAAGGTGGTTTCAAGTTCAGCCTGGTTAGCAGCGCGCGCAGCTCGACTGTTGAATCTTTCGCTGTGTGATGCGAGGGGCCCGGCTCAGATCGACCGAGGCCCCCACGCGAATAAGCGACCACCGTGCTGAACCGGGCGACTGATGCAGTAATCGGGGTAAACGTATCAAGCGCATTACCAAGTCCGCCGACCAGCACGACGGCGGGCGTGCCGCTGCCGGCGCGCATAACATCAAGATGATAGCCGCCCACGTCGACGAGTTGAGATCCCAGTTGAGATGATTGCGCCGCACCAATAGCGGCACACAGAACCAGGAAGATGAGAGTCACCGAAGACCGGATGATCATTGGAAGCAAAGCTGTCCCTTGAGTCGTTGAAGAGCGCTGAGAGTTTACAACGGAGTCGATTGATTAGTTAAGAGATCACAGATTTGGGGTGCGCTGATTTGTCAGCGCTTTGGAAAAGCGGCGACTAGTGGTTAAGTGCCAAATGAAAATGACCGTTCGCGGAACGCCGAGACTGGATTTTGTCCGCCCCAGCAATTATCTTCCTCATAACGCTTCATCAAGGAATAAGGAAAAGAGACATGTGCCGAAACATCAAGACTCTGCATAATTTCAAACCGCCGGCGACGGCAGAAGAGATTCGCGCGTCAGCGATACAGTTTGTGAGAAAGCTCAGCGGGTTTACCAACCCTTCCAAAGCAAACAAACCTGCGTTCAATCTTGCAGTTGAGCAAGTTACGAAGGCAGCGAGCGAGTTGCTCGATTCGCTCATCACCAATGCGCCGCCGCGCGATCGCGAAATCGAAGCTGCCAAAGCGCGCGAGCGCACCGCGCTGCGATTTCATTCAACGGGGCAGTAGCCCGCTTACGCAGGGCGGCTACTTCGTCGCTGACCGCAAACGAAAGCCGATTTGTTTGCGCGCCGGAACAGGCGGCGACATCAGGTGTCGAATTGCGTCGAATACAACCTTGAACTGACGATCATACTTGCTCTCCAGCTCGTCCAAACGGCGAGAGAGTTCGGAATTTGACGCGAGCATTTGTCTCAGCTTCACAAACGCGCGCATGATCTCGATGTTGACCAGCACGGCGCGTTCGCTATTGAGCGCGGTTGAGAGCATCGCCACGCCCTTGTTCGGTGAAAACGTAAGGAAGATAACGCCGCCCGCCGCGGGCCTTCTTTGAGGTGCCAATTTGGAACCTCAAACTGGAAGCTTCGTCTGCCGAGAGCTGAAACATGAAATCCAACGGAAATCGCCTGAGATTCCGCTTTACGGCACGGTTTAGCATTTTGGTTTCGACGCCATAAAGGTCTGCCAGGTCGCGATCCAACATCACCTTTTCGCCGCCTACGCCGTGATCACGACAAAGGATGCGCAAGATGAAAAAGAAAACCCTTCAATTGATCTGGCTTATGATCTGGATCGCCGCGATTGTTTTGGTCCAACTGCTTATGCCCGCGCACGTCGCCGCCCAGGGATCGGCGCCCGACTACGAACGCGCCAGAAAATTGAAAGCCAGGTACGAATCGGCCGCGATCGATATTGCCGGAGCCGCAACCTGGATCGGCAATACGAATCGATTCTGGTATCGCAAACTTTCCAAAGGAATGAATGAGTTCTTCATCTTTGATACGCAAACACTCCAGAAACAACCTGCCTTCGACCAGACGAATTAACAGCTCAATACTCAGGTGTGTTTGCTATAATCGGGCGCATGAGCACGGACACTCAGGAAATCATCGATCGAGCGCTAAGTCTTCCGCCCGCCGATCAGGCGTTGGTCGTTGATAAGCTTCTGTCGAGCCTTGATCAGCCTGACGAAGCGATCGACGCTTTGTGGCGAAAAGAAGTTGAAGACCGGATCAGGGCGTACAACGAAGGCAAGCTGAAGTCTGTGTCGCTTGAGGAAGTCCTCGCCAAATACCGCAGCTAAATAATGGAGATTCGTCTTCTCGACGTAGCTCAGCAAGAACTCGACGAGGCGATCGAGTATTACAACGACAGATCGCCCGGGCCTGGTGATCAGTTTCTGCTCGAATCACTCGTTCCTTTCGAACGAATCAAGAAGTTTCAAAAGGCGTGGCATCCTTACACCGAGAATACTCGCCGGTGTCAGACACATCGATTTCCCTACGGCGCGATCTATCAAATATTAGAATCCGAAGTTCTAATCGTTGGCGTCGCCAACTTGCACAAGCGGCCGGGATATTGGTCGGATCGAATCAGACAAGATAAGTAGCAGAACTCTGTCGCTGCTGACGCACCCTGCGGTACGCCTCGGACTTATCGGCTCGCTCATCGAGAAATACCTGCGACCTGAGGGATCCGGCTGGCCGATCGATAGCGGGAAATAGTAGCCTCTGAGCGAGAGTTGTTCACCAAGGGACCGCATGCAAGCAGATCAGCCAATACAAGTTTCGAGCGAAGATCGTTTCGGGCGTTCGTTCTTCGCTCAACGCATAGGACAAACGATCGCGAATCGAACGGACGCCGGTAGTGTTGTGATCGGTATACATGGCGCTTGGGGCGAGGGCAAGACTTCCGTACTGAACATGATCGGCGAGGAATTGAGTCGTCACCAGAATGTCGTGGTAGTCCGATTTAACCCATGGCGATTTCCCGATGAAGCGCAACTTCTGCATAGGTTTTTCAGTGCGCTTGCCACGACATTCGACGCTTCACTAGAAACGCGAGCCGAGAAATTGAGCGCAACCGTAAATAAATATGCAGAGGTTCTTTCGCCGATCCCAGTAGGCGGTAAAGCCGCCTCAGGTTTTCTAAAGGCTCTCACGAGTGATCGGCAAGCGGACTTGGAAGAACTAAGAGGAAGAATAGAACGAGTCTTGAAAGACTCGGGCAAACGCGTTGCCATATTCATGGATGACATTGATCGATTGGATGACAACGAAGTACATGCTGTCTTTCGACTCGTAAAGCTCTCAGCAGATTTTCCGAATACAGCTTACATTCTGGCGTTCGACGAAGTGAGGGTCGCTGAAGCCCTGGCGAAACAATACGGAAGCGTCGAGGCGGGGCGTAATTTCCTCGAGAAGATTGTACAAGTACCTTTACCTTTACCTATTTCATCGATTAACGCTCGTCGGGCAATCGCTGTGGAAGGAATTGAAGCAGCCTTTGAGCTAGCCAAGACCGACGTTACCGGCGATCAAAAACGAAGGTTTGCGGACGTTTTCGACAAGGCATTCCTCCGAAGGATTACCACCCCCCGTTTAGCGAAACGATTCGCGAACGGGCTGACATTTACGCTACCTATAATCGCAGGTGAAGTAGACCCGATCGATGCTGTCCTCATGGAAGCGATTCGTATCTTTTATCCGTTAGTTTACGTATCGATCCGAGATAATCACGAGGTGTATTTGGGCGAAATTTTTGACGCCCCCGGCGAGAGCATTAAGAAAGAGGCGAAAGATAAGCTGCTCACAGTGATCGATAAGGCGCTGGCCGGGCTGTACCAAGACGATAAACAAGCCGCTAGGCTAGTTATTCAAGAGCTATTTCCGCGCACTGGTGTAAGTGGAACGTACGGGCCCAGGGGATATGGGCCAGAGTACATTGCCATTTGGGCAAAGAGCCAGCGCATCGCTTCGAAGGATTATTTTCGGCGCTATTTCAACTACGGAGTACCTTCTGACGATATTAGCGATCATGAGCTACAGCAGTTCATCGATCACTTCAATTATCTGCCGCAGATGGGCACGCTCATGACCAGCGAACTAGAGACGTTAGCGGCAAACAATCGTGCGGACGTGTTGATACGCAAATTGAGGCAACACGAAGACGAACTTTCGGAAGTAGCTTCAGCGAGTCTAGCCCAAGCGATAGCTGCGAGTGGCAAAATACTACCTACGAGCCATTCGACCGATCGCTACTTCGGACTTGGTGCGTATGCTCAAGCTACCGCGCTCATTCGGCATCTATTGAAGAACATTCAAGACGAAGGAGAAACGGGAAAAACTAGCAATCGAAATAGCCAGCTCAATTGCGCCGTTACCGCTCGCTTTTGATTACACAAAATGGATGCGGCCCTTAAAACAGTCGGAATATTCCACGGAACTCGTTTCGGTGGGGTCGCCAGATTGTGTAAGCAAAATAAACGAAATTATTGCGGGACGAATTTCGGCTGATGCGAATGATGCGAATAAGGAGTCACTGGAGGCCAAATACGATCCCTTGGACGCACAGAGTCTGTATCAATTCTGGAGCGCACACGACTCGGACGGGCTGCGAAATTACTTAATGAAGCGGTTGGAGACTCGGCCGCGAGACGTTATCAGTTTTCTAGCTGCAGTACTAGGTGTTACCCAAGGGGAACCGACAATTGAAGAGCTAACTATGATTAAGGACATGGACTGGTACGAAACAATCAATCGAATGGTACCAGCTCAGACCGTGATGAAGGCATTGGCGACGACGTTCCCAGATAGAACTACCTTGCTGACACCAACCCGAAAAATGACCACGGAAGAGCGAATTGCCAAATGGTTTATTCAGCATCATGAGCAAAGCAGCGCCTCCGCTAAAGAACAGAATGAAGCACAGTCGAGAGCGGCGAGTGACGACAGTACGCATTCGTGAATACTTGCTAATGACCTTTGTTTAGCGAGTGCCCGCCAAACCCTGGCATGCTCTGAAATAATTTCTCTGAGTCGTAGCCGAGATGACATTTCCGATTGCCAAATGCCGATTGCCGATTAGATTCTTAGCTTAGTTTGAGTTGGCCAACATCGAGTCGTGAAATTCGTCGCTATAGAAAATTCTTAAACTCGTCGACTGTCAGGCCAGTTTCACGAATGATACTCCTCAGAGTGCCTTTCGCTACTTCTTTGTGATCGGGAACGACGATTCGTCGATGTGGGTATGTTAGTTGTCGGAGGATGATGTGACTGCCGCGTTGACGATCGTATTCGTAGCCGGCCTTTGACAACGCCTTAACTACGTCACGGCCCGAGACGCTCGGCAAAACACTCACGCGCCGACCTCGATAAGCTCTTCGGTGATAGGTGGTGGAACGGGATCGTCGTGAGCCGCCAGGCTTTCGAGGTAGAGCGCGATTGCTTCTTTGATGTTCGCGGCAGCTTCGGCTCTGGTCTGGCCTTGAGAGATGCAACCCGGCAGTGACGGCACTTCCGCAACAAACACTCCATCTTCATCCTGTTCAATCAACACGCGGTACTTCATAAGCTACCTCCGATTACATTTTCAATATCTTGTTCGCGAATGGCAAGCGACCTGGGGTAACGCCCTTCCTGAAGGTCGGGCTACTGCCCCGATCGAATCGGATCTATGGAATATCTCCCTCGCGTGAGTCGCAATCGAAAATTACAACACAACTGCAATCGAGATGGGCCGTCTTTCGCGATGATTCTCGCATCCTCGTAGAGTTAGTCTGTTTGCTCTCCCGATAATTTCCCCAAAAACCGTGCCATTCCCGACAAATCCAATCGGAGTGTCATTGGGTATTCCTACATTCTATTAAGGAGAGAAATAATGAGTATTAGAAATCGATCGTTGAGTTTCGTCTGCGGCTTAATTCTGTTGGTGGCGGGAGCCGTGGCGATTCAAGGACAAGTCACAGACAGCCAGACGACCACGGGGCCCGCGCCAAATTTCAGGGCAGTTCCCAGCGGCGCCAAAATGAAATTTCAGGGCGTGGTGATTGAGCGCAACGCCGATACTTTCACCATCCGCGACCGCACTCGGACGGATTATCAGGTTCGAATTTCCGACAACACGAGTGTCAAAACATACGGCGGCTTTCTCAGCAGCGGCAAGAAATATCCCGTCACCGATCTCTTGCGCGGATTGATTGTCGAAGTGGAAGGGCGTGGTGATGCGCAAGGCGAAATCGTCGCCGACAAGATCAGATTCAACGAATCGGACATGCGCGCGGCGATCACTTCGGACACGCGTGTGACTCCGGTTGAGGAGAACCAGCGAAAAATCGCCGGACAGATGGATGAGCTGTATGCCGTGGCCCAGGAGGCGCGACAACAAGTCGCCGCAGTTAATGAACGCGTATCTGCTCTCGACGAATACGATACCCAGCAGAGTGTTGCGGTGACCTTCAACGTAAATAGCGCGGTCCTCTCTGCGGAAGCCAGGCAACAGCTCGACAATTTTGCCACGAAAGCTTTGGCCACCTCTGGTTATATGATCGAAGTCTCGGGTCATACCGATTCAACCGGAGGTGAAGCGAAGAACATGCGCCTTAGCCGTGATCGAGCGGAAGCCGTGGTCGAATACCTGACGGTCAATCACAAGATTCCGGCGCGGCGCTTTATCACACCGATGGGTTATGGAAAGGCAGAGGCAGTCGCCGATAATTCAACGGCAGCAGGACGAGCGCAGAATCGCCGCGTCGAAGCGAAGCTCCTGATCAATCGCGGACTGACGGGAAGTAACAAGACGCCAGAGACACAGCCTTAATGATTAGCCTGCTTCACGGCGTAGCCGTGACCGAAAGTAGCCGGGGGTAAGCGCGCAGCGCGCCACCCCCGGATCACGTAAGTGTTATTCTATTTCGCAGCCCGCTTTAGCGGGCGACAGAAGCCCGCGCCTATTGTTTTCCCTGGATCAGGTCTCTCATTGCGACGCGAGCAAAAAGGTTGGCCCAGTGATTCCGGCTTTTCCCCACTGCATTGGGATTTCGCCCGAGTTCATCGCTCGCGGTTTTTGTCATTTTAAGAAGCTCAACCGCGGAGTCCTGCCAGAGACTCTTGACCGCCTTGAAACCTCCTCGCCATTGCAGTTTTCCGTTTCGTTTGTTCGCCTCAACCATCCAGCGAAATGCGGCGAGAATTGGATAAAGAGCCCCGCTCATTAGCCTGTACTCAACGGTCTGCTGAGTGAAAGGTAGATAAAACTTCTTGGTACGATGCTCGACAAAGGCTAGCCTTCCAAACTTACCACCCTCGTCATTCCAGTATTTTTGGGCCTCACCTCGGATGAGGTCATGCAATACCAGAATGTCGTTCACGATCGGAGCGAGGCGTTTGTAAAAGTTGTCTTCACCGTGCTCGAGATTATCGATGCCGATCTCAGCTGCTTCGCGATAGCCGATCGAACAAAGATGGCCGGTGACTTTCATTCCGCGTTTGTGCGCTTCTTCCACGGCGGCGCGCAATTCATCGCGCGTGATGTTCATGTAGGCTTTGAATGAAGTTGCGCCCTGATCGGCCCAGAAGTTGACCATCTTGCGCGCATCGTCCGCGCCAGTCAGTTGATGCATCACGGGCGTGAACGCGCCGGCGCCTTCCAAATAAGGAGCGGTGACGTGCATCTTTGGACCAACTACGCGGCCCGTGTCGATTAGCTTCTTGATTTCGAGATCAGTGTAAGGCGCGACGCTGCCAGTCGTGCGAATCGTCGTCACGCCGAGCGCGAGATAGAGGCGCGGAAAGCTTGTCCCCATGTCCGAGTACATCGGCGGATTGCCGCCCATTGGAAAGAACATGTGGTCGTGCATGCCGACGAGGCCGGGAAGGACGGTGTAGCCATTGAGATCGAGCACCTTGATGCCTTCCTTAACGAACACCGCCGAACTCGGATGAATCTCTGTGATCTTGCCGCCGACGATCAGGATGCTCTGATCTTCCATCGCCGGCGCGCCGGTGCCGTCAATCATACGCACATGGGTCAATGCCACGACATTAGATTCAACGCGAATGAATTGCTGGCGATCGGACTGTGGTCCCTGGGCAAATGAACCATTAAAGGCGATGAGCACCAGGAAGGTGGTTGCAGTTTTCATGGGTTTCTCCAAACGACTGCAAACTTTTACGCCGTCGAGTTAGATAAATCAATAGCGTGTCAATGCGGTCATGCTGCGCACTCTGAATCTTGACGGTGACCGGCAGGCTGACTTGTCGGTTCATGGCGGGATTAGTAAAGCAGTCTACGGCTATCCGTCCGAGCATTATGAATTTTGGAAACGTGAACTGCCAGAGATGGAGTTGCCTTACGGGATGTTCGGCGAAAACTTTACTACCGAAGGTCTGTTTGAAGACAAACTCAACGTTGGCGATCGCTTTCGCGTCGGCGGGGCTGAGTTGATGGTGACGGAACCGCGTCTGCCTTGCTACAAGCTGGGAATCAAATTTGGGCGGGTCGATATCATCAAGAGGTTTCTGCAGAGTCGCCGCACGGGATTTTATTTTGCGGTGCTGAAAGAAGGCGAAGTCAAAGCCGGTGATGAAATCGAGCTGGTAAGCCGAGACGAAAATAATATCACCATCTCAGACATCACGCGCTTGTATGCTTTTGAGAAAAATGATTTGGAGACGATGCGGCGAGCTGTGAAGTTGGGCGCTCTCTCAGAAAGTTGGCGCGAATATTTTGTGAGTCGAATTGAGAAGCTCTCGCATTGAGAAGCACCCTTTTCCTCAGCGCTTCTGCAAATGGGGTGTGATTAGATTCGAGATTGCTCGTACTGCGGTAATGGCCAAAGGCTAAATACCAGCGCGATGATTCCGAGACCGAACCCCACGCCCTTAATCAACACGACCCAACCGGACGCGATAGGAGCCGGATCAGCCATGCCCATTTGGTAGCGATGGAGCTGCTCAAAAAAACTACCGTAAGCCATGCCGCACATGAATGCCCATGCCGCCGCCAGGAAGCGTTGGCCGCTGCGAGCATCTCTGCTGACGCGCCAGGCTCCATAAAGTAGAAATGCCCCCAGGATGTAATCGTCGAACAATGCCGGAGGGTCCTCTCGCCAGGTGCTCCAGCGACGAATGGTTTCGGCGAGGGGCGTGAGAATGCCGAACACGATCGCGAGATAGCGGCTAAAGGCTATTCTCATCTTTTGTCCATGAAGATTAGGAGCGCTTGATCTCAATTTTGATTGTTACTGGATGTCGCGAACGTAATCAACAACGGCGGCGCGCCAATCTCGCAACGGCGCGAGGTTCAGCTCCTCGGAAACCTTACAAGCCATTGGCGTGTACCGCGGACGCGGCGCCGCAAACTCGAAATCTCGCAGTTCGGTCGTTTCAATTAATTCAACGGCGTCGGATTGCGAAATACCCAGCGCGTGCGCGACTTCAAATCCGAATTCAGCAAACGAGCACACTCCGCTGTTGACTACGTGATACGTCGCATGACGGCCCATGTCCACGATCTCCATGACTCGTTTGACCAAATCATCGACGTAGGTGGCGCTCGCATAGACATCGCTGATGGCGCGGACCTTTTTGCCGGCGCGTAATAAGCCGGGTAACGCGCTCAAGAAGCTATTTTTTCCCGAACCGAAGACCCACGACGTGCGCACCACAAACGACCGCGCGTTAGCCGCGAAGACGGCGCGCTCGCCAGCGATCTTGGTGTGTCCATAAACGTTAAGCGGACGCGGCGGGTCGGCGATTCTATAAAACCCTGAACTCAGCGCTCCATCGAAAACATAGTTGGTGCTGAAGTGGACTAGTTCAGCTTCGAGATCGGCGGCTGCGCGGGCAAGATTCTCAGCCCCGACGACATTCACGTTATGCGCCCGCAACGGGTTAGCTTCGCACGCGTCGACGCCCACGACCGCGCAATTGACAATCAAAGCCGGACGCTCATTTCCAATCAGGCTATTGAACGCTTCGCTATTCGTAATGTCGAGCTCGTCGCGTCCGACAGCGATGACGTCATGGTGGAGCGACACCTGGCGGGCGAATTCATCTCCGACAAGTCCCCGCGCTCCCAAGATTGCGATCTTCATCTCAGCTTTTTGGCTCAAGTCTGACCGTAAGTCGCGCTTTCACTTCTGGCCATTCATCATCAACGATGCTGAACACCACAGAATCGCGCACGCGGCCGCTCGGCAGAATCAAATGTTTGCGCAGAATGCCTTCCTGTTTTGCGCCCACACGCAGGATGGCCGCACGCGATTGCTCGTTGAGTACGTCGGTCACTAATTCAACCCGCACACATTTCCATGTTTCAAATGCTTGAGTCAGCAACAGCAACTTCGCTTCGGTGTTGATGGGCGTGCGCTGTGCGCTCTTAGCCAGCCAGGTGTAGCCGATGGCGGCAACCCGATCGTTCGATCGAATTTCGTAGAAGCGGGTGGTGCCCACGATCTGATTCGATGATTTGCTGATGATGACGAATGGAAGTTCGCGGCCCTGAGCTTGCCCATCAAGCGCGGCTTGAATGTAGTCTTTCATTCCCGCGGGTTGGGGAATGATCGTGACTTGAGTGTTCCAGAGTTCACCATCACTGGCCGCGGCGATGAGAGGTTCAGCGTGCGCTAAAGAAAGCGGCTCGAGCCGCACGTGCTGACCTTCGAGAATGATCGGGGATATCTCCATTGTGGCTGATGGCAGTGTGTTTTAAGCCGCGTAGCGGCGAAATATTTATAGCACATGACGTGAAGAGTGTTTATAGCTCCGTGGGAGCGGAATGTGTCTTCGACCGTAAACGGGCTCGGAAAAAAATCTATTGAGGTCGCGAAGCTATAAATATTCCGTCCCTACGGGACTTCAAACGTTGGAGTTTAAGATCCCTCCTCGCCATCAACTCTTCTCTTGCGCCTCGACCTGCTCGCGTATGCGAGTTTCCTGTTCTCGTAGTTCCGGAGTGAATTCGGCGCCGAAATCTTCGGCTTCAAATAGCTGGCGAATCTCGACTTCAGTTTCTTCGAACGGCGCGCGCTTCAACCATTCGATTGCTTCATCCAGCGACTTACATTTCCACAGCCAGAAGCCGGCGACCAGCTCTTTCGTCTCGGCGAAAGGACCATCGATGACGGACTTGCTGCCACCGGTGAATTTTACGCGCGCGCCTTTTGAGCTTGGGTGCAAACCTTCGCCCGCCAGCATCACGCCGGCGTTTGCCAACTCTTCATTGAATTTGCCCATGTCCGCCAGCAGTTGCTCGCTGGGCATGACGCCCGCTTCGGAA
>Ga0137401_10000090_pt1 | contig 28967 bp, 30 predicted proteins | sample CZOMad1_1_16fung_FD_108286 | JGI IMG/M metagenome (GOLD analysis project Ga0137401, IMG submission 108286) | Vadose zone soil fungal communities from Angelo Coast Range Reserve, California, USA - CZOMad1_1_16fungal (Illumina Assembly) | ecosystem: Environmental > Terrestrial > Soil > Vadose...
TATCGATGAAACATCCGGGAAAGCCACATCGCATGAAAATCAAGATCAGTAACCACGATCGAGAGATGCGCATCCAACAGATTCTTCGCGATCAAGTCGGAGATAATGCCTGCCGGCATGAAATGCGTGCAGACCGTGATGTGCGGATCGAACTTACGGATGAATTTCACCAGCGGTCCGGTGTTCAGGCGATCGAGCATCAGGCGCATGCCGTCGGTTTTCCATGGCTCGTCACTCTGTTTGTACCACCAGCCAAGGAACTCGGGAGCCGTCTGAACTAACCGCGCGTAGAGCTTGGAGTAAAAATCCCGAAACAATTTGTTCGTGAAATGAAGCGCGTCGCTATGAATTACTTCCCCAACGTAAGGATTCTCTTTGAATGCCTTCGTGAGTGCTTCCGCTGCGCGCACGTGCCCGGTCCCCGCGCTGGTCGACATTATAAGCACTCGCTTCTTCATCAATGTTTTCACTCGCTATGTATCGAAGTCGCTTGTGTTGCACACCAAAATCATACCCGTGATGGAGATCAAACAAAAAATCGCGGAGTTTGCCAGGATTTCCAACCGGCTCAAAGATTTCGATTATTTCTCGGGGTCCTTCCGATTTGGCGCTGGAATCGAATGTCTGCACACTTCGGCTGATTCAAGTTCGTTGGCAAGACGAGCTTTGCGCCCGATCAGATGCAAATTCCGCAGATAAATCACGGAATTTGGAAGTGAGCTGACAATTCCCACCGGGTCCCGGCGAAAAATAAAATAGGCACCCAGAATCATACTACCTGCGATACTGAAGTGCCAGAAGGAAACCGGTAAGACACTTTCGCCGCGTTTTTCGGAAGCAATCCACTGAACGATGAAACGCATTGCAAAAAGCAGATTTCCGACAAATCCAAGGATCATCAGATAGCTCCAATCCAAACCAAGAAAACGATGTAGCTGGCCAAACCACGTAACCGCGCAGATGTAATCGGAAGTCATAGCGTTCGAGCTTAGCAGACCCCGGAATCCAGAATCCAGATCAGGCGCGCGATGGGCCTTCAGAACCAACGCAAGAGCGGCTTCCGAACTTTACTGCGCTACCAGCGTCACCCCAGGCCTTCCTGCCTTAACAAGCGGTTCACCTCTTCGGTTAGCTCGCGAACCGTACGAATTGCTTCTCTCAAGGAGACTGGATTGGGTTCCAGGTGTTGCCAAGCGCGTTCCACTCTTTTTTTGAAGCGGGCCGGGACCAACTCAAATCGGTCCGCTAACGCCAGCGCCCCTTTCTCGTTCATCCAATGCTTTCGGTTCAGAGCGAACACGATTTGCAGAACGCAGCCGATCGATCGGAAAAGGCAACCAGCTACGTAGGTGACATCGGAGCGATTGATTGATTTGTCACTGATTAGGAGACTGAAGTCGGCTTCAAAAACAAAGCGTCGGACCAGTTCGCGACGAAGCCGTTCCGGGTAGCCATCGATTTTTTCTTTTGCTTTAGCGACCCAATGGCTCGGATCCCATAGCGGCAGGCACAGAGCAACCTCACCGACATAGATCGAGGACAAAAAGCCGAATGGATGTCCCGGCTGGTATGCAATTTCGATCTGTCCAAGGATCGCATCATCAAGCGCGGCTTCTATTTTCGACGTTTCACGGAACAACAGGTCGACCGACTGCCCATCCAAACGAAGCCAGCCGCCTCCGTTGATCCACGGACCCCATGCACCAAGCTCGGTAATCAGTCCGGCGCACTTGCGGTCGTCGCACGCAGTAGCAATTGCATCAAGAGCTGCGACGTTGAGCGGACTTTGCCGATCATAGTATAAACCAAGATCAGTGTCCGAGGATGGGTCGGCCGTACCGCGAGCCCGAGAGCCACCGACTACGATCGCCACAATTCCGGGCACATGTTTCAGCCGCTCAACAAAAGCGTCCAGTGCATCGGTAAGCATGTTTCGGATCCACGACTATTTGCTGATGCCACAGACGGAATTTACTCCGCGTTTGGGATAAGCAGCTATTTCTCGCTCCTAAATTAAAAGGCGCTCCGCCCAAGCAGAACGCCTTTTTCGAAGAGTTTGAACTAAGCCGGTTTGCTCTCAGTAGCGATAGTGCTCGGGCTTGTATGGACCGTCGGCCGACACACCAAGATAGCTCGCTTGCTTCGCCGTCAGCTTGGTTAGCTTCACTCCAATTTTTTCGAGATGTAAGCGGGCGACCTCTTCATCAAGCTTCTTCGGCAAAATATAGACCTGCGGTTTATAAGTATCCTTATTCTTCCAAAGATCGATCTGGGCCAGCACCTGATTGGAAAACGAGTTACTCATAACGAAAGACGGATGCCCGGTCGCACAGCCAAGGTTGACCAGCCGACCTTCTGCCAACAGAAAAATCTCATGCCCATCCGGGAATCGGTATTTGTCGAGCTGAGGCTTGATGTTGATTCGCTGAATACCAGGGAAGGCATTGAGCTTATCCACTTGAATCTCGTTATCGAAATGACCGATATTGCAGACGGCGGCCTGATTTTTCATTTTGGCCATGTGCTCGGTCGTGATGACATCGCAGTTACCGGTAGTGGTGACATAAACATCCCCGCGCCCAAGGGTATCTTCAATCGTGGTAACCTCGTATCCTTCCATCGCTGCCTGCAGCGCATTGATCGGATCGATCTCAGTGATAATCACCCGCGCACCCTGGCCGCGTAACGATTGTGCGCAACCTTTCCCGACGTCGCCGTAACCACAAACGACTGCCACCTTTCCCGATAGCATAACGTCTAAGGCACGATTGATGCCGTCCACCAGCGAGTGCCGACAACCGTATAGATTGTCGAACTTCGACTTGGTCACGGAGTCATTCACGTTGAACGCGGGTACTAGCAATTTGCGGAGCTCTTGCAGCTGGTAAAGCCGATGAACGCCGGTCGTCGTTTCCTCAGAAACACCACGCCATTCTTTCACCAGCTCATGCCAGCGATACGGGTTTTCGGCATGGATCTCTTTAAGTAGGTTCTTGATCACTCCCTCCTCATGGCTGGACGACGGCGTATTTACCCAATCGCCGCCCTCTTCCAGTTCGTAACCTTTGTGGATGAGGAGGGTCACATCGCCACCATCGTCCACTACCAGTTGGGGACCCTTACCGTCCGGATGCGAAATCGCCCGGTTCGTACACCACCAATATTCTTCCAGGGTCTCACCCTTCCACGCGAAGACGGGAACACCCGATTTGGCTATCGCCGCCGCGGCATGGTCCTGGGTGGAAAAAATGTTGCAACTTGCCCAGCGGAGAGACGCACCAAGGTCAACCAAGGTCTCGATCAAGACGGCGGTTTGGATCGTCATATGCAGCGAGCCGGTGATCCGCACACCCGCCAACGGCTTGGCTTTCGCATATTTTTCGCGGATCGCCATCAGCCCAGGCATCTCCTGTTCGGCGATTTCGATCTCTTTTCGCCCAAACTCAGCCAGGCCGAGGTCGGCAACCTTGTGGTCGACAGCAGTTTCGGTAATTACGTTGCTCATGTATTTTGAATTAGGACAGGTGCTGTTGGAGAGCTTCGGCCCGATCCGTCCGCTCCCAAGTCAGTGATTCCAGGTCATCCTCGCGCCCGAAATGACCGTAGTTGGTCGTCTTCCGGTAGATCGGGCGCAGGAGATCCAGTTGTCTGATGATAGCTGCCGGCTTGAAGTTGAATACCTCTTGCACAGCCTTCTCAATTTTTACTTCGTCTACTTGTGAGGTTCCAAACGTGTTAACGCATACGCTGACCGGATCGGGATAGCCGATGGCGTAGGCGAATTGAACTTCACACCGATCGGCCAGACCCGCCGCTACCACGTTCTTGGCAACGTACCGGCCCATATACGCCGCCGATCGATCTACTTTCGACGGATCTTTACCCGAAAACGCGCCGCCACCGTGTCGGCCCATTCCGCCGTAGGAGTCGACAATAATTTTTCTTCCGGTCAGTCCCGAATCGCCTTCCGGACCACCGATGACGAATCTACCGGTAGGATTGATCAGGTATCGCGTGTTGGAATCAATCCACTCCGGAGGCACAACCTGCCGGATCACTCGCTCAATGATAGTCTCGCGAATTTCCTTATGTTTTACTTCCGGCGCGTGCTGGGTCGAGATGACCACGGCATCAACGCGGATCGGACGAAACCCATCGTATTCGATCGACACCTGGGTTTTCGCATCAGGCCGAAGCCAAGGCAGTTCGCCACTCTTGCGCAGCCTCGTCAATTCGCGTCCCAGTTTATGGCTGAGCTGGATCGGCGCTGGCATCAATTCGGGAGTTTCTTTTACGGCGAAACCGAACATCAGTCCTTGGTCGCCGGCCCCTTGTTCATCGGTCTCCTTGCCGTCAGCCGGTTTAGCATCGACGCCCTGAGCAATGTCGCGGGATTGACGACTCAACGCCTGAACCACCAGACAAGTCTCAGCGTGGAAAAGCGATCCATCGTGAGTGTATCCGATTTCCCGAATTGCAGATCGGACCTCCTCGATGTAGTCGAACCTCGCGTTGGTCGTGATTTCGCCGGCGATGACGATCAAATTTCCTTTGGCAAGGGTTTCGCAAGCGACCCGGCTACTTGGGTCCTGGGCAAGGCAGGCATCCAGGATAGTGTCGGAGATAGTATCGCAGACTTTGTCTGGATGACCTTCAGTAACAGATTCGGAAGAGAAGATATAACGACGCGACATAGAGTAGGACGGTATGGTCAGCGGTACATTGAGGTGACAATGCGGAGTAGTAGCGTATATTGACCAATCATGATATCCTGATATATCCCTCGATTCCTGATGTCGTCAACGCTGAATTTATTGCGCCTCTTGGCCGATCCTACCCGAACCCGACTCCTCTACCTCCTTGAACCTGGTGAACTCTCCGTGGCGGAGATCCAGGAGATTTTAGGAATGGGCCAATCCAGGATCTCGACGCATTTGGCTCAGCTGAAGAGGGCAGGACTGGTTCTCGATCGGCGGGTCGGAAAAAACATCTTTTACACCTGGAACGAGCAGACGCCGATACCGCAGCCGGAGCTCAAACAGCTCGTTGAGCTGGCAGCGCGCGAAATGCCAGAAGCTAAAACAGACCGGGCAGTGCGCGACCACGTTCTGGCAAAACGCCGCGATCGTGCCGGAGAATATTTCAACCGACTAGCTGGCAAATTTGGGCGTAGTTACTGCCCGGGCCGATCGTGGCAAGCGTTTTCACATCTGCTCCTGACCCTATTGCCGGAAATCGACATTGCGGATTTAGGGGCGGGCGAAGGCACTTTGGCCCAATTGCTGGCCCGCCGGGCGAAAAGCGTAATCGCCGTGGACCTGTCCGAGAAGATGGTTGAATTCGGTTCTCAACTCGCACGCCAACACGGTTTTTCGAACCTTCAGTACCGGCTGGGCGACATTGAAGCTCCACCGATAGATCCAGAGACCATCGACCTCGCCATTCTGAGCCAGGCGCTACATCACGCGATCAATCCGGCACGGGCGATCCAAGCAGCGTATTCTCTTTTGCGACCGGGCGGACGCATTCTTATCCTCGATCTGCTTGCTCACACCTTCGAGCAAACACGGGAGCTGTACGCAGATGTCTGGCTGGGATTTAGTGAATTAGAACTCTCTCATGCATTGCAAAAGGCGGGCTTCATCGAAACTGAAGTCCGAGTGGTATCCCGCGAAACTGAGAGTCCGTTTTTTCAGACCCTTCTGGCAACCGGGCGGAAGCCGCCAACCAGCCGGGAGTCAGTAGTCGGTAGTCAGTAGTAAGCTGTACCAGCGAAATAATGACGCAGCCCGATTTGCTACTTACTGCTCGAAGCGCTTACCACTTGGTATTTCTTTGCTATCTGCTATTTGCTATCTGTCATTTCATTCAAGCCTTAGGCGAGAATGATTCTGTTTATGCGCTGCTGGCTCGTCGTCTTTCTCATTCCATCGATTGCGGCAGCCGAATGGAAGGTAACAGATCGGCAAGAATCAAAAGCCGGCTCGGCCCACGCATTTGTCATCACGGTTAGCAACAGTTCGGTCCAGGCTAAGATTCATGCAGTAACCGATGGCCCTTCTGAGGTTCGATTTCGAGTACTGAACAATGCAGATCGCCGATTTTCGAACGTACGAGAGGCGGTCTCCAGGTCCGAGGCGCTAGCCGGGGTCAATGGCGGCTATTTCCAGCCGGATCTGACGCCGGTTGGACTGCTCATTAGTCAAGGTAAGTTGGTACATCCGCTGGCAAGAGCGAAACTCATTTCGGGTGTCTTTTTTGTACGAAAACAAAAGCCGGCTTTAGTGCGAGCGCAGCACTTTTCGGATACTGCGGGTGTCACGGACGCGATCCAATGCGGACCTTTTCTGGTAGAGAGGGGCGGTATCGTTTCTGGATTAAACAACGGACGTAGTGCGCCTCGAACGTTTGTTTTTCTGACTCGGGCAGGCAATTGGGGTATCGGAATTTGCCGGACCGTTACTCTGGCGGAGTTATCAGAAATCCTTACGATAACTGATCTGGTGCCAACCGGCCCAATTGCCACGGCGCTCAATCTTGATGGCGGCTCATCGACCGGATTTTACCTGGCGCGGGGAGATCAATCGATCTCATCGCCTGAATGGACAACCGTCGGAAACTATTTGCTGCTAACTTCGGCGGGCCACAAATAGTGATTCATTTTTCAGCGCGTCGGTCTTGCCATGCGCGCCTTCTCGATCAGATTGCACGAAAACAAGGATGGCAGAATTGTAATTCAGAAAATGTCGTTGAACTCCAACGTCCTCTCACCCAACGTTGCGCTTCGATTTGCTGCAATTCTATGAGTCGCTACCATCTCTCGAGATTTTCCCCGTATACCTGCGCGCTAATTGTGGTCCTCGGAGCGTGGACCGCCAGAGCTTTCGATGCGGATCAGAAAGCGGTACTGGACGCCTATCAAAAGCCTTGGACCGCTTACTTCTCGGCCATCGAAACATTGGGTACGACGCTCGATTCTGCCAAAGGGGACCAGGATATAGTAAAAGCCGCAGACAAATTCTGCGATGAGGCAAACGCGTTCGTCGAAGAGTTCAACGAGGTGCGCGACCGCTACCTTGGATCCGATATCTTGAAAGCGATGGACAATGATGCGGACGCAAAAAAGGCGTTCCAGGATTTCGTCACGAACGTCAAACAGAAGTTGGACGACGCTAAACCGATTTTTGAGAAATTGAATCGACAACTGACCGTATACAGCACGTCAGCGGATATCAAAAGAGTACGTGACCGGCTCGCCGCGGTCTCGAATCGACTTCAGCTTCTGACCCTGTAGCTCGGGTTCGGTTTGCCCGAAATCGGGAGGGCGAAGAGTTGTCCGACATCCCCTTTGTCGCTTTTTGAGCACAACCCTTAAGCGCCCAGCGACGTCGAACGCTCCGGCGCGACTATTGGCGGATGGACTTCACCACTGCGCGGCGCCGCTCATGTTCCTCATCTGAAAGGACCGGCCGACACACCAAATCTGGTGACGGAGTCGGAAGGTCAATCCAAGATCGACAACCGCCAAAAGAGCTATGGAAGGTCAAATGCCAATTGGGAAAAACCCGAAAAATTCTGATGAAAGCCAAGTTAAAGCCTTTGACGTCATCTTGATTGAACCGCTTTTCGAGCAGCTCGGGACGAAGGATGTGAAACCCGGAGAGCGGCTCGATGGTTCGGAGATCCGAAATCCACAGCGTGAATTCGACGTAAGCGAACGCCTCGATTGAGATAGTTTCGAGCTGCGGTTCCAAGTCTCTCGCTGCGTCCAGACGGGTCTGGGAGATTTGTTCATGGAAAAAAGTTGGAAAGAGAAAGAATTGGGAGTGTTTGAACCTAAAGCCTTCTTTTCCTTCGGCGATTCCACCTTTGCGAAAGATCAAGCTCGTTTCTCCCCGGAGCATCGATTCACATACCAACGCCCATTCTTTGAAGCCAATCGCGGGCAGCAAGCCCGGAATTGGACGCACGTAGTGTGAAATGACAGGTGACTCCAGCATACCTTACCAATAACATATTTCTGCCCGGCAAACAGCCCGCTTTACCGTTTACACCTATGTTTTTCCGGCTTACTTAGGCTCGCCTCATGGCCATCAAGATCGACCTGCATTGCCACTCTTTCTTTTCTGGCGACGGTGTCAGCAGCCCAGAGCAATTGATCGAAGCGGCCCGAGCCAAAGGCCTCGACGGCTTCGCCATTACCGACCATAACACCTGCGATGCCGTAAAGTATCTGATGGATAGGGGATATATGCGACCGGATGGTTTGCCGGTCGACAATTTCCTGATCGTTCCCGGAGTCGAGGTCACGACCGCCGAGGGCCATCTTCTCTGTATTGGCGCGGTATTGCCGAACCTCAAGGGTCGGCCCGCGTTTGAAGTATGCAATCTGATCCATGAGGCTGGTGGCGTCGCTATTCCTCCCCATCCTTATGACATTTTCCGGGCCGGGATCCGCGAAAACGTTCTGAAGACTCTGCAAATTGACGGGATAGAAGTTTTCAACGCCGCCACGACACTCAAACGTTACAACCGCATGGCCTACGATTATGCGATTGATCACGCCCTGCCAATGACCGCCTCCAGCGACGCCCACCATTACGCCGCGATCGGAACCGCCTACACAATTCTGGAGACGGACAATTTTTCTGTGGCCGGAGTCTTGGCCCAGGTAGTAAAGGAGAACCGATTAAGTGAGAAATATCTGTCGATCGGCGGCACGATTCGTAAGACCTGGAACAATCTCATGCGCCTGCGGAAAAGAAAATCGGTCGATGAACTACTCAAAGGCCAGGATGGAGCAGCATGACAGCTCAAGCGCTGCTGAACGATAGCGGATAGCAAATTGGCTATCGGCGATTGGCTATTCTTTAAACCGCACAGCGCGTGTCTTATCTAGTTTGAGCACGTCGCCTGGCCGGAATGACGGTTTTACCTTTGGGTCGGTGATCTTCTGCCCACGCCATTGGATGCTTCCCTGCTCGATCAAACGGCGAGCTTCGGCTCGCGACTTGGTAATTTGAAACCCTTGAACATAGGCAGCCACCACCGCAGAAACTAAATCTTCTCCGAAATCCTTGAGCGAGACTGCAGGCAGCTCGGCCGCAGCTAAGTCCCGTCTCGCAAATCGGAGATCAAACTCCTCTTGAGCGGCGCGAGCAGCGGCCTGACCATGGAAACGAGCAACAATTTTCGAGGCGAGCGTCTTCTTTGCTTCCATCAGATGCCCCGGTGGAACGGTTTCGTTGAACAAGACCTGATAGTAGCGAGCCATCAACTCATCGGAAATACTCATCACCTTGCCAAACATCGAAGAGGCCGGTTCGGTAAGGCCAATATAATTCCCCAGGCTCTTACTCATTTTTTGGACGCCGTCCAAGCCCTCTAAAATCGGCAAAATACAGGCGACTTGTTGGGGTTGCTGATGCGCCTTTTGCAGATCCCGGCCGACCAAGATATTAAAGAGCTGATCGGTCCCGCCTAACTCGACGTCTGCGGCGATCATCACCGAGTCCCACCCTTGCATTAATGGATATTGCAATTCGTGCAGGAATACGGGAGTAGCCTCATCAATCCGGCTCTTGAAATCCTCCCGTTGTAACATTTGTTGCAGAGTCACCTCGCTATTAAGACGGATGACTTCCATAAAGCTCATTTTGGCAAACCAATCGCCATTAAACACGATCTCTGTCCTTGCAGGGTCGAGAATCTTAAAAGCTTGCGTTTTATAGGTCTCCGCATTCGCCATCACCTCATCATGACTGAGCATCGGCCGAGTCGAAGAGCGTCCCGTCGGATCACCCACCATCGTGGTGAAATCGCCGATCACCAAAATCGCTTGGTGGCCGAGCTCTTGAAATTGGCGCAGCTTTGACAGCCCGACCGAGTGGCCAAGATGGAGATCGGGAGCAGTAGGATCAACGCCAAGTTTAACCCGCAACGGGCGGTTCTCTTCGAGCTTACTCGCAAGCTCTTGTGGGCTGATCAATTTTGCGCCTCCCAATTGAAGCTGTCGAATCGTATCTGACACCGGTTGCATAGAGAATTTGTGATGCTGTCCCAAAACTGTCGATCGATCAATTTTTCGTTGTTTCCAGCGATTTGACATCCGGGACTCTCCGACTATCCTTCCCGACTCCCAGGATCCAGGAGATGTTGCCATGAAACGAACCTACCAAGCTTCCAAGCGCACAAGAAAGCGTCAGCACGGTTTTCGTGCCCGGATGAAAACCAAAGGCGGACGAGCCACTCTTGCTCGGCGTCGCCAGCGTGGTCGGAAGCGGTTGCTGCCAGTCGGAGCGGAAAACCATTACGCCCGGCACACCGAGGCTTAGGTCGATGGCACCCGGGAGCCGGGAGCGCTTTAAATTTCCCAGAGCTTCTCGACTAACGCGGACGGCGGAATTCGCTCTGGTCAAGAAAGACGGAAAAGCGTGGACCGGGCGACATGTTACTTTAGGAATTTTGTATCGGGCCGGCGAGAGTACTGCGCGGTTGGGAGTCATCACAACTCGGCGAATCGGCCAGGCGGTTGTTCGCAATCGGGTACGACGGCAGCTCCGAGAAATCTTTCGACTAAACCAACACCGGCTGATCACTGGCATCTGGATAGTGACCATAGCTCGGGTTTCCGCAGCGGGCGCGACTTTTCACCAGCTTGAGCGAGACTGGTTGCGGCTAGCCGGACGAGCTTCTATTTTAGCCCCGGCCTCGCACAACCAAGTGGACAATCAACTCTGAGTGCCGGATCCATGGTACCGCTCCTTAAACTGCTCTTAAAAATATATAAGTTGACCCTTTCTCCCTTTTTGGCGGCGCTCACCGGAGGACCGGGAACTGGATGTCGCTTCACTCCGACCTGCTCAGAATATTTTGTTCGGGCGGTCGAAGCGCATGGACTGCTGTTCGGCGGGTGGCTTGGCTTGAAACGTTTGAGCCGATGCCATCCGTGGGGTGGTTCGGGTTACGATCCGGTCCCTGAGCGTCTACAGAAGAATCATTAGATAAGAATTTACGCATGACTCGCGACCGCACCACTTGGATAGCAGTTTCCTTGGCCACAATTGGCCTGATCTTGTCGATTTATTGGGGTCAACAGGATGCCGCGAGAGTGCGAGCACAAGCAGAGGCTCAACAAGCTTATACCAGCGCTCATCCGTCGGCATCGCCGACCGCGAACGCTGTACCGACTCCAAACGTCGCAGAAGTAAAGCCGACTACTCCGGCTGTTCCTGAAAAGACGGGTACTTTGAAGAGCCCAGTGGCGGCGTTTCAGTTTTCGAATACCCGGGGAGGTTTGGACAACATCATACTGCTCGGTCATAAGGCCGAGAAAGATACTCCGGTCCGGCTGAACGCCGATGATTCTCCGGCGATTGGTGCTTTAACTCAGAATCCAAATGATTGGTCCGATAACGGATACGACTTATCAATTGACGAAAGCGCGGGTACAGCGACACTCACCCGCCAACTTACTGATCAACTCAAAATTACCAAAACTTACACCGTCGGGAAGGCGGCGGGGTTGCCCGATGAGTATCAGGCCAGGCTGACAATTTCCCTGGAAAACTCTGGACCAACCGAATTCAAGACGCCCGGTTTCTTTGTTAACACCGGAAGCGCACAACCAATTCACGTTTCGGACCGCTCCACTTACACGAAATTCGATTGGTACACTGACGGTAAGTTCCGACAAATCGACGTAAATTGGTTTAACGCGTCGAGCTTCCTTTTCTTTTTTCCGACCTCGGGTCCGAAGGAAGTCTATTCCGAAGCAGCCGACCACATCATGTGGGCGGCGACCGCGGACCAATACTTTGTAACCATCCTTCAATCCCCCGATAAGATTGGATCGCAAGTCTGGGCTCGACGAACCCAGATCGCCGGCACCGCGACGCAAACGATCCAAGGCGCGATGGGTGTATCCGGCTTTACTCTACCGCCTGGCGAGAGCAAGAAGTTTGACTTCGCGATTTATGGTGGGCCAAAGGAGTACAGCCGCCTGGCCAAGCTGCCAGGGGACCTTACCGCCGTAATGGATTTCGGGATGTTCGCTCCGATCAGTCAGATCCTGCTAGTTACCATGGATACCCTTCACGCTTTCGTGAAGAGTTACGCGTTGGCCATCATCCTGATGACCCTGATCATCCGGCTTCTACTTTGGCCCCTACAGAATTACACGACGAAGAGTATGCGCCGGATGGCCAAGCTCTCGCCGGTAATGAACGAATTAAAGGCCAAGTACAAGGATGACCCGCAGCGGATGAACCAGGAGATGATGAAGTTGTACAAGGAGTACAAGATCAATCCGTTCACCGGCTGCTTACCGATGCTCATTCAGATCCCAATCTTCTTCGGCTTTTATACGATGTTGGGCTCTGCGGTCGAACTACGGAACAGCACATTTTTGTGGGTATCGGATCTTTCCCAACCGGACACCGTCGCTCATATGTTTGGTTTTCCGATCAATATCCTGCCTCTGATTATGGCGGCGACCCAACTTTGGCAGCTGCGAATTACCCCGAAGACTGGTGATCCTTCGCAGCAGAGAATCCTGATGATAATGCCGGTCGTTTTCTTAGCTATCTGCTACAACTTTGCATCGGCGCTTTCGCTTTACTACACGGTTCAAAATCTGTTCTTGATTCTTCAGACCTACCTCACCCGCAACCAGGTCGATGCCCCTTTGACCAAACCCGCTCCTACTCCGGCAGTTGCCAAAAAGAAGAGTTACCGTTAATAAATTAGTACACCACGATCTAGGTGTAGTCGCTCCTATGGACGCCAGAGAAATCCTCGATACCATGCTCGGTCATCTTGGATTCGTTGTCGACATTCAGGAAATTGAGACCGAGACCGGTAAGCAACTACAGGTCTTCACTGCCGAGAATGAGGCTTTGATCGGACCGCACGGGGAAACGTTGGAAGATCTGCAATTTCTTCTCAACCGGATTCTGCAATCCCAGGATCGAAACGCACCGAGGGTTCAAGTGGACATCGGCCATTGGCGAGCGATGCGGGATGATAAGCTTCGGCAAAGAGTAAAGCAGATCGCCGAAACGGTGCGGGCGACCGGACGCCCGGTTAAGCTGGAGCCGATGAATTCTTATGATCGGCGCATTGTTCATAATGCGTTGACCGGCGATCCCGAGGTCATGAGCTTTAGCCCGAATGACGATGCGCGGGTTAAACGGATTACCATTCAGCGCCGGATCCAGACTCATGGCCGGTGACGGCCGGGCAAAACAGGCCCGCCCGAACTCAGGACCGCCCAACCGGTAACTCGAGACTTGCGATCTTCTCCATCACGCGGTTGCTCAAGGTCTGGTAAACGTCGCGATCGCCTTTAACGTCATCCTCGGTGAATCGCATCGGTTTACCGACAACTACGGAAACCGGCCTGAATTTGAGGCCGCCCGCCCGCGGCAACGCCTCGTAGCTCCCAAATACTCGAACCGGAACGACCGGCGCCAGAGTTTTAGCGATGATCATTCCCAACCCAGCGCGAGCTGGCTGTAACCTCCCATCCGAGGATCGTGTGCCTTCCGGAAAAATGATCACTCGCTGGCCGCTTCGTAGCAGCCGGATGATGGTTTTGATCGAACTCACATCACCACGGTCTCGATCAACCGGAACGGTATTCAATCGCTTCAACAACGGTCCGATCAATGGCCGCCGGTAGAGTGTGTTCCGAGCGAGATAATAAATATCATTCCGACAGGCCATTCCGATACAAGGCGGATCCAGGTAGCTCTGATGATTGGAAGCAAGAATCGCCGCTCCTTCCTCAATCAAATTCTCGCGACCATAGACCTTGAAATCGAACGCGACTTTGCCAACCAAATTGCAAAGCGTGTAACCCATCCAGTAAAGAGGAGTCATAAATTCACGCTCAAGGCGGAAGCCAAACCTTTCCTTTGTAAGCGAGCCACTACATCTTTAAGCACACGATCGCTGGTCAAAGAGGAGGTATCAATGACCTCCGCATCATCGGCAATCATGAGTGGCGAAGACCTCCGGGAAGAATCGATTCGATCGCGGTGGGCCGGACTATCTTTCAATCCCTGAGCGGCGCGTCGGCGCGCGCGGATCTCGGGAGAGGCGTCGATATAGAATTTGAAAGGAGTTTCCGGAAAGACAACGGACCCGATATCACGTCCTTCGACGACGACATTGTCGAGTAAGGCGAATTTTCGCAGCTGATCGGAAAGGAACGCGCGCACTTCCGGAATCGTTGCCACACTTGAGACGGTCCGATTCACAACTTCCTCTTTCAGGTGAGCTACCGGATCAACTCCGCCAATTCGTATGAAAAGCTCTTTATTTGCTACTCCGAACTGTAACTCGGCATTCCGAAGCGTCTGCCACACCACATCGGAATGATCAGGATTGACTCGCTGCCGGTGGGCTAACCATGCCGCCGACCGGTACATTAGGCCGCTATTCACATAGGAAAAGTCGAGGTGAGCAGCCAAAACTTTGGCCACGGTACTCTTCCCGGAAGCGGCCGGGCCATCAATGGCGATAACCGAAAAACCTGATCTTTCGTTCAATGTTTTTCAATGACTCCAGCCGGGTTAATCACCGGCGTAGGCTGTTCATGACTTGGGTCAAGGAAAGCCTGAAGCTGATCTTCAAATCCCGGATAAGAAGTCGCTATACAATCGGCGTCATCAATGATCGTTTCCCCATCGGCAAACATGCCAGCGATCGCGAAAGCCATCGCGATGCGATGATCTCCGTAACTCTTTAGGTGGCCGGCAATCAATGGAGCTCCCCCATTAATTTCCAAACCATCTTCGGTTTCGACCACATCGACCCCCATTTCGGTAAGATTAGCGGCCATCGCCGCCAACCGGTCGGTTTCTTTGACTCTTAGTTCATGAGCGTCCCGGATGATCGTCTTGCCCTGAGCCAGTGCGCCAGCAATAGCCAGGATAGGAATTTCATCAATTAGGTTAGGGATTTCTTGGCCACCGATAACCGTGCCATGCAGGCGGGTGCCTTGAATATGGATTTCCCCGCGCGGCTCTCCTTTTTCACTATCCTGAACCACTTCGCGAACGTGCGCTCCCATTCGCAACAATACGGCCAGTGCGCCAGTCCTCGTCGCGTTCAACCCAACATCGCGCACCAAAAGGTTAGACCCCTCTTGAGCGGCGGCGGCAACCATCCAAAAGGCCGCACTAGAAAAATCGCCGGGAACGGAAAAATCACGCGATTCAGCAATTTGCTCCCCGTAAATGGAAATTGCCTGTCCTTTAGGGGTCGTTTCGCGCTTTGTCTCGATCAAAAAGTAATTCAAAATTCGCTCGGTATGATCCCGGGACGCAATCGGCTCGATAACCGTGGTTTTTCCCGGGGCGCCAAGAGCCGCCAATAAAATCGCGCTTTTCACCTGAGCGCTGGCGACGGGCAATTCGTAAGTCACTGGTTTGAGATTCCCACCTCTGATTTTCAGAGGCGCAGTGCCGGCCGGTTCCGTTGCTTCGATCGACGCACCCATCAAAGTGAGCGGCTCGATGACCCGGCGCATCGGTCGAGAAGAGAGCGAGGCGTCTCCCCTAAGAACTGTTTCAAACGGCTGCGTTGCTGCTAACCCGCACAGCAGCCGCATCAAAGTGCCTGAGTTACCGCAATCAATCGGTTCGGAAGAGGGTTGGAATTTGCCGCGTTGGCCATGCACCATCAAAACGTTCTCATTGGGTTGATCGATCAGGATACCGAGCGAGCGCATCGCCTGAACGGTGCACTGGCAGTCATGGCTCGGAAGAAATCCCCGGATGGCACAGGAGCCGTTAGAGATTGCCGCCAACAATACAGCGCGATGAGAGATGCTCTTATCCCCGGGAACACCTATTTCCGCTTCTATTTTTGGAGCCCGAAAAACACTTAAATTGGCCATGATTCCTTATCCAATTAACTTGTCGCGGTTCCTTTTCGCCGCGTTCAGAAGCGCTTGCAAGTTTTTCGCATCGTTTCTCTGTAGTAGTTGAATTCCTTCGTCGAGGCGGCCGCGAAATCTCTGCAAGTGATTGAGCAGTTCACCACGATTCGCAAGCAAGATTTCGGTCCAGAGACTCGGAGAGCCAGACGCGATTCGAGTTAGGTCGCGAAACCCACGGCCAGCAACCTGAAATGCTTGTTCGAGAGACTCGGCTACCTCAGTCACCAAAATGGATGCGAGCAGATGCGGGAGGTGGCTGACCGCAGCAACCAGCCGGTCGTGGGTAGCGACATCGAGTGCGATCGTGGTGCTGCCGAGCCGTTTCCAAAAGCTTCTGATCACTGCGGTAGCCTTTGGGTCGGCACAGAAATCGTTACAAACCACCGTAACGGCTCCCTGAAAAAGATCGGCCTGAGCTGCTTCCCATCCGGACTGTTCGGAGCCAGCCATCGGATGAGTTGGAATGTATTTACAGTGCGACGAGAGCACTCGGGAAAGCTGGGGCGCGATCTCCTGTTTTGCGCTGGCCACCTCCGACACAATTGTACTGGGTCTGAGGTGGATCAACAGTGCTTCGGCTACGGTGATTGTTGCCGATATTGGTGTGGCGATAAAAATCAAGTCGCTGGCCAGCGCAACTTCATCGATGGTTGCGGCCCACCGCGTGGCAACTCCCGATTTCAATCCGGAAGCGGAGTTATGTCGATCATAGACGATCACTGAGAAGCCCGCCTTTTGCGCACCGAGCGCAATCGAGCCGCCGATTAAACCCGCACCAACGACACCGATTGTCACGTCATCCATATTTCTTTTTGCATCTGGCAAAGTCACCTCTGAATCGCCCAGTCGCGGCCAATTGAGTCGGTGGAAGAACCTAACCAAGAATAATCAATAGCCAATCGCCGACAGCCAAGATTTGCTATCGGCTATTTGCCGTAGTGACCACGGTTCGGTGACAGCCAAATAAAGTGACGAACTAAGGAACTAGAAAGATCTTGTTCGTATAAGGGTCTCGCACTTCCGCTCCCGGCGGGTAGCCGGAAACATCGACCTCGCCCGCATTCGGAGCATAGGGACTAATCACGCGACCCGGCTTACCAGGCACCCTGGTGGCCGTCGGATAGTTTTCTGGCTGCGCACTTGGACTCGCCGCCGGGTTCGGCACATTGCTCACATCAGGTGGCGGAGTTGGTGTCGGAACAACGACCGGAGCTGGGCTTGCGGTGGGCATCACCGTAACCGGAGGCGGAGTCGGAACCGGTCCGCGAACGGAGCTTCTTTTGTTTTGACTGCCCGAATTCGAATCGCAAGAAACTAGCGCCAGGATTGTAGCGGCAAGAGATGCGAACAGGTAGTGGCGGCTCATAAAGAGAATGCGTGAATGAGGATTAATTCATTCATTGCCGAATGACAACCCCTTTTGCGGCGGATGCAAGAAGACGCTCCCACACCAATTCCGCAACTTGTTATAATGGAGCGGCGCTCGTTCGTCGCGTTTTCGTACTCGTCCTAAGAAATATGCCATTGTGATGATCGGGCAACCGGCAAGCACCATGCGGGTGACCAATGACCAAGCTAAATCGCTAGTTCATCTGACTGCGCAACAACTGGATCAGCAAGCGCAAACGATCGGGAACCCCGCTCGCTTCCAATAGTTGCTGACGCGATTGCGCCTCACTGATAAACGCGGCCGCGACCACGTCGGCCAAAACCTCTGGGTCATCGATTTGTTGCATCTGCTCCATCAAGTTCGCCGGCAGGCGCACACCTAGTTTCTGAATTTGCGCGCACAGTTCCTTCACTTTGACGCAGAGAGCTTCAGCCTGGATAAGGTTCCCGCGGTTTGGTTGGAGCAGCTCGATCTCGGCGATTCGAAACGGCTGCTCTTGCGTCAGATCCAACAATCTGACTCGGGCCAAACCTTGCAGGACCAAATTAGATGTTCCGTCCTCGTTTCCTACGCAAGCGCGAATTAACCCGACGCCGGCGACCGGCCAAATATCGTCCAAGGAATCGGGCTCACTAACGCCGTCACGAACCAGGCCAACCGAAAACATCCGATCGCCATCCAAACAGTGCGACAGCATCTGCCGATAACGGGTTTCAAAAATGTGAAGCGGTAAAAGCGAGTGCGGGAACAGCACTGCATTGGGAAGAACCATCAGAGGAATCTCGCGCGGTATCCTGATCACGGAAACAGACAAACGGTCGATGGATAGTATTCTCGTAACGAAGTCGCCAACACCCGGAGCCCCAAAAACGACCGGTGGTAATCGCTTCGGTTAGGTGGTTTTTTGAAGAAAACGAGCAAGTTGTTGTACATCTTTGTCGCCCCGTCCCGATAAATTGATAACGACCACATGACTCGGAGAAAATTCGGACGCGCGTTTAATCAGATAGGCCAGAGCGTGAGTTGACTCCAGCGCAGCAAGTATGCCTTCCGTCTTGGCCAAAAGCTGGAAAGCGGCCAGAGCTTCTTCATCGGTCGCATAGGAATATTCGACGCGCCCGATCTCGCGTAAATAGCTGTGCTCTGGGCCAACCGCCGCGTAATCCAATCCGGCTGAGATCGAATGTGTCCCTTGTATCTGCCCATCTGCGTCACACAATAAAAACGTCTTTGTTCCCTGCAACACACCAAGACAGCCAGCTTGGAATCGGGCCGCGTGCTCGCCTGGCCGGATACCTCGGCCGCCCGCCTCAACTCCCACCATGCGAACGTTTTCATCCTCCAAAAATGGATAGAACAATCCAATCGCATTGCTGCCACCGCCCACGCAGGCAACCAGAAGATCCGGCAGCTTCTCTTCGACCGCCAGAATCTGCCGTCTCGCCTCTTCGCCGATTATCCGATGAAAGTCTCTCACCATCATCGGGTAAGGATGCGGTCCGTAGGCGGTACCCAAGAGGTAGTGCGTGTTCCGAACGTTCGTAACCCAATCTCGCATCGCCTCATTGATCGCTTCTTTCAGGGTAGCCTGTCCGACAGAAACCGGCACCACGGTTGCACCGAGAAACTCCATTCGAGCGACATTCAACGCCTGCCGCTCCATGTCCACCTTTCCCATATAGACAACGCATTCAAGGCCGAAGCGAGCAGCCACAGTCGCGGTCGCTACTCCGTGCTGGCCGGCGCCAGTCTCCGCGATCAATCTTTGTTTGCCCATTCGGACGGCTAGCAAAGCCTGTCCAATCGCATTATTGATTTTGTGAGCGCCAGTGTGCAGCAAGTCTTCGCGTTTTAAGTAAATCCGCGGACCGCCGAGTTCCTTGGTCAGCCGCTCCGCAAAATATAGTGGAGTGGGACGCCCACAATATGTGCGCAGCAAATCTCCCAGTTTCCAAGAGAACTCCGGGTCGTTCCTGGCCTTTTCGTATTCTTGCCCCAGCTGCTCGATCGCTGGCATCAATGTCTCCGGAACAAAAACGCCGCCGAAAGGTCCGAAATGGCCTTCTGCGTCCGGTAGCTGATAGGGCAGAATCAACGTGTGCATAGTACAGTTGGCAAAACTCGTTGCGCCACCCCACTCGAATCAAGCGGAAATGAGCGTATTGGCGTTCGGCGGCGATAGGACTGATGTGGTCGGCCAAAGAGTCCTGGAAACGGAAGTCCCGAATGCCCTATCGCCCATCCCCACCGCCAAGCCCTCATTTCCGCTCGATCTCCAGAATTGCTTCCACTGCCCGGCGGTGTGGACTCGGCATTGGCAGATCGCGGAGCAAAGCAAAGCTCTGCCAACGGAAGCTTTCTGGAAGGGGCACTGGAACCGAACCGGAGAAAACGTTCAAACAAACGAGATATTTCGTAATCGGATGGTGCATTTGGAACAGTGGTAACTGATCGGTTGGAATCTCAGCAGCCGGCGGCAGGGTCCAGAGTCCACTCCAACGTCTACCCGAAGCCTGGCGCAGTAGAATCCTTTGGTTCCGTCGTATCCACCAATAATTCTCCTGAATTTTCTGCGTCGCCGGCCGGAGCCGTTTTCGAGGAAGCGCGTCCCGATCTACTGCCTGGCAGAAAGTCCGGACCGGACACAGAACGCAACGTGGATTTCGAGGCAAACACAAAAGCGCGCCTAGCTCCATGATCGCAGAATTAACGAGTCTTGGGTCTCCGTCCCTGACCAAATTTTCGGCAATTTCCCAGAGAATCCGTCTTCCTGCCACGCTGTCGACACTCGCTTGCAGGTTAATCAATCGCGCCAGCACGCGCGTGACGTTTGCATCCAAAATCGGTGCAGGCTTGTTGAAAGCAAAACTGACGATGGCTCCCGCGGTGTAGCGTCCAATACCAGGAAGCTGAACCAGATCGGTCACGTTCTCCGGAAGTTTACCGTCACCGCTCTCGATCAGTCGGCGCGCGCAACGGTGAAGATTCCGGGCCCGATTATAATAGCCCAATCCTTGCCATGCTCGCAAAACTTCTTGTTCGTCGGCAGCAGCCAGTGTGGCCAGCGTCGGAAACTTGGCCAGCCAGCGATGATAATAGCCGAGAACGGTCGTGACCTGGGTCTGCTGAAGCATAAGCTCGGACACAAGAATTTGGTATGGATCGGCCGTCTCACGCCAGGGTAACTTTCGCCCCTCCTGTTTATACCAGGAGACGAGTAGGGCACGAAACTCCGTGATTTCCAAAGCAACCTGTCTCATGCTCAAAGGGTGAATTCGTACTCCGCCACTCTCACTCCGGAACAAACGGAGCGACTGCGGGCTCTCCTGCGGGAACAAAACTTCGAGTTCAACGAGCGACCTTACATGATCTTTTTCGCTCAAAAAGGCAAACTGACGATCGCCGTCTTTGAAAAAGGACCGAAGGTGGTGATCCAGGGAAAAGAGACGGAAGATTTCGTTCGATTTCAACTTGAGCCATTTGTTACTGGAGAAGCTCGCCTCGGTTATGAGGAAGTCCTGCAACCACAAATGTTCGAACCACATTTTGGTGTCGATGAAAGCGGCAAAGGCGACTTCTTTGGGCCACTGGTGATCGCGGGCGCCTACGTCGATCGCGAGATCGCGCGAAAGCTCTTGGATAACGGGGTGATGGATAGTAAGCGGATCGGCTCCGACCAGCGGATCAAAGCGCTTGCAGAATCGATCCGGCAGACCCCGGGACTGGTCCACAATGTGGTTCTAATCGGGCCCGAACGATATAATGAACTCTATGTCCGGTTCGGAAATTTGAACGACCTGCTCGGCTGGGGCCACGCCCGGGTGATAGAGAATCTGCTGAAGGATCGACCCGACTGCCCCCGTTCGCTCTCCGATAAGTTCGCTAATGAGCGAGTCATCTTGCGTGCTTTGATTGATGCCGGGCGACGGATTCAGGTCGAGCAGCGAACGAAAGCGGAGGCAGACGTCGCGGTAGCCGCAGCCTCTATTCTGGCCAGAGAGAAGTTTGTCTTGTGGCTCGAGAATAAGGGCAGACAACTTGGGACCGTCCTCCCCAAAGGAGTCTCGGGAGCCGTCAAAGCTGCGGCTCAGGAGCTGGTGCGGGTCCATGGTGCCGAAATCTTGCCAAAAGTCGCAAAAATGCACTTCCGCACCTCTGCCGAGGTGCTGGCAGGAAATGACAGATGACAGATAAGCACTCGGCATTTGTCATCTGCCATTTTGTTATTTGTCTTTTCTATTGATAATCTCTTGCCTGACCGTCGTTCTCATGGATAGTGCGGAAGATTCTCAGCGCACGGGAGTTGCGAGTCGAGCGCTGACGGTATTCGGGTTGCCGAACAGCCCGGGAAATTGATCATGCGAAAGGATTCAAATGGCTAACCTAACGAAACGGGAAATCGTTGTAAGGATTAGTAACGATACCGGAATGGTCCAGCACCAGGTTTTTGAAGTAGTCCAGCGGACGCTCGATTTGATCACGGATAGCTTGGCGCGGGGAGAAGACGTCGAGCTCCGGAATTTTGGGATCTTCGAAGTGCGGCTAACCAGGGAACGAGTCGGCCGTAATCCCAACCAACCAGGCAGCAGCTTCAAAATCCCCCCTCGAGCGACGGTTAAGTTTAAGTCCGGAAAGATTATGCGGCAAAAGGTCGCAAAGCTTTCACCGGTTCTCAAGCAAGCCGAGATGGTAAAAAGCGGCTCGGTGCCGCAAGCGAATCATTAGCGGGCCAGCTCGCCTTATAAGAATCTCGACGCTAGCGGTCGTGCGGTTGCCACTGTTCAAGGAGCGACCGAATCGCTTTAGATATGGTGGTTTGATTCGGATTAATCGGCTGCATTCGGAAACGGTCCATCTGCTCTCTGACAGTGGGTGGCACAAATCGGCCCTTCTGCCGGCGAATTTCCTCTGCTTTCACCTCATGTCGCGTCTTGTTTACGCGTCTTGCTTCCAACTCCTCAACCAGAATCCGCCGGGCCAAAAACCGGTTTAACGCCTGGCTCCGTTCACGGGTACATCGTACTCGCACCCCGCTGGGAGGATGATAAATGGCTACTCCCGATTTGCGAAAGAATGTCTCTTCCAGCTCATTCTCCCGACAACCAAGAGCCAGCATTTTTTCCTGGAGCGCCTTCGCTTTCTTAACAGAGACGGGAAAAGAGATCACCGATTGGAGAAGAAAGTTTATTCTACCTGAGCAAACGGTTTAGGCCTGCAGTCACGCGTAAATGAGATAATTGAAAATCGCTTGCGGAGCTAGGCAATAGCGACCGAACCGAATGCAAAATCATCACAGTGTATGTTTTGGCTGGGCGATTGTTCAATTCGGAATGAAACTTTCTGCAGTGTCTTATCATTTTCCGAAAAACGCAAGAACGAGATAGCAATTCGAGCACTGATTGAATGACTCGGCCGCCACGTTGGCGTTCAACGCGAAATTAGTTAAGATAGTATCCGGCCATGGCTTCAGAACTTCTCACGACAAATCGTAAAGCGCTCACCATAAACTTGGATGAAGCAAAATACGGCACCTTTGCAGAGATCGGTGCCGGACAAGAGGTCGCCCGGCAATTTTTTCAAGCAGGAGGCGCTGCCGGCACCATCGCGAAATCGATTTCGGCGTATGACATGAAGTTCAGCGACGAAATCTACGGGAAAGCGGCCCGTTACGTTTCGAAAGAGCGACTGGCCAAGATGCTCGAGCATGAGTACGACTTACTGATCCAGCGCCTGAAGGAAGTGCGAGGCGACCGAACCACATTCTTCGTTTTCGCGGACACGGTCGCCGCCCGCAACTTCAAAGGAACCAATGAATGCCATGGTTGGATGGGAGTGCGTTTTCAGGCAGAGCCGGGCTCGGCATCCAGCGACATCATCATGCATGTCCGAATGTGGGATAAAGAGAATATCCTGCAGCAACAAGCCCTGGCGATCATTGGGGTAAATCTAATTTACGGCGCCTTCTATTATCTGAACGATCAAGACAAATTCATTCAGTCGCTGGCCGACAACTTGTCCACGGACCGCATCGAAGTGGACATGATCAATTTTAGTGGCCCACTTTTTGAGAACGTTGATAACCGGCTGATGAGTTTAAAGCTCGTTGAATACGGGCTGACCAACGCGGTGATGTTCGGCCCGCAAGGCGAAGTGCTTCAACCTTCCGAGGTGCTCCACAAGAAATCAATCTTGGTCGAGCGCGGTAGCTTTCGGCCAGTCACACTGGTGAACGAAGACATGATCCGGTGCGCTCTCGCACAATTTCTGCAAGAGCCGGTAGTCCAAGGCGTCGATATCCTCGTGCTGATGGAGATTACAATGCACAACCTGTTGGCCTCCGGAAACATCGATCATGAGGACTTTCTAGCTCGGGTTGATACGCTAGCTGCGATCGGCAATTACGTACTGATCTCGAACTACCGGGAGTTCTTTCGATTGACCTCTTATTTCCGCCGCTATACGAAGCAGCTGGTTGGGGTCGTCATGGGTATCAATAATTTGCTCGAGGTTTTCAACGAGAGATATTACGAGAATTTGGAAGGCGGAATCCTCGAGTCCTTCGGACGATTATTCAAAGCGAATACTAAGCTCTACATCTACCCGATGCGAAAGAGTGCGTTCGACCGGTATTGCCAAGGTGGTGGCTATTCCCCGACCCCAGCTCTCGGCACCTCCTCTCATCCGTTGGCCAACGATGTCTGGATTAATGCCACCAATCTGCAAGTAGAGCTTCACCTGCGTAACCTCTACGCTCACCTTCTGGAGAATCACTATCTTGCCCAGATTGTTGGATTCGATCCTGGCGCCATGAACATTTTTTCGAGGGATATTCTCGCTAAGCTTCACGCCGGAGAAACGGGCTGGGAGTCGGCAGTACCAGCGAAAGTAGCCGCTTTGATCAAAGAACGGCATTTGTTTGGGTACTATCAGCCAGAACCGGCCGAAGTGAATCCGGTGGCGTAAACAAAGTTTCCGCGACGGCCAGTATGCGACGGAACGATACGATCAGAGTGAGCTGCCATCGCTCGATCGGTCCGCACCGTTTCCGTTAAGGTCATGAACCCCTTAGAGCAACGCATCGGCTACAAGTTTCGAAATTCGCTCCTATTGGCGGAAGCCTTGACGCATCCTAGCCTTGGGCACGAGACCCAACGGCATCATTTCGACAATCAGCGGTTGGAATTCCTCGGAGACGCCGTCCTCCAGCTGATCTTTACCGAACATCTATATCGACTTTTTCCCCACTTCAGCGAAGGACAATTGACCAAACTTCGCTCTCGGCTTGTTTCGCGCGAGGGATTGAAGGTGCACGCAATTAACATAGGCCTCGGAACCTATTTAATGATGGGGCGAGGCGAAGAAGCGAGTGGAGGCCGAAAACGGGCGTCGATCTTAGCCGATGCCTTTGAAGCGTTGGTCGGAGCGATGTATCTCGATAGTAATTTGGAGACCGTTCGCCGCTTTATTCTGGATGAAGCGCAAGGCGATATCCATCTGCTATCGCTGCAGCCGCTCGAGGTAAATCCCAAGGGGCAACTCCAGGAAATTCTGCAGGCCATTTCGGCCAAGAGCCCGATCTACGAAATCGTGTCTCAAGCTGGACCGGAACATCAGAAACTCTTTATCGCAAAGGTGCTCTGGGAAGGACTCGAACTGGGAGTCGGAGACGGCTCCAGCAAAAAACAGGCGGAAACAGCTGCTGCGCTGACAGCATTGCATGCACGTCGTTGGGAGGAACAAGCAGCCCTTGAACCTCCCAATACGGCCGGAGTCGATTCAGAAAGCAGGTAAAAGAAAATTCGGAAATATTGGTTGGATGAGACGGAGCCAAAGCCCTGCGCGGGTAAGAGCGTCGCGACCGATCGATTTTCCCTCCTACCCAAACCAAGCCCGAAGCGACGGATAGATCTCCTTATATCGAGCAAACGCATCCTCATATCGCTCGGAGCGCTCCTGATTAGGTTCAGTCACTTCAGCGAAAACTGGCGCAAACTCCTTGGCTTCCTCAAAGCCTTGCAGTACACCAGCCGCTATACCACCCTGAATCGCGGCGCCCACCGCCGCCCGCTCGGCCGAATTCTCGTCGCTGCCGCGAAGGAGCGGCCTCCCCAAAACGTCTGCCAGAATCTGTCGCCAAAGCGGACTGGCTAAACCGTTGCCAGAGACGATCCAATCGTCTACCGTCGCTCCGGTCTCTTCCATCGCTTCTACGATCTGTCGCAAAGAGAATGCGACTCCCTCCAACAGGGCGCGAACAAAGTGCGAACCTTGATGACGGAGAGTCAATCCGATAAAGCTTCCCCGCGCCTTCGGATCCATAATGGGAGAACGTTCGCCGACCAGATATGGGAGAAAAAATAAGCCTTCGCAACCCGGCTCGATTCTTTCTGCCTGCCGATCCATCTCGGAGTAAGAGACGGTCTCTCCGTAGAGAGTCTGGCGCAGCCAACGCAGTGCCATACCGGCCGCCAACATTGCCCCAAGTAGATACCACCGTCGACGATCGGCATGACAAAAGGTGTGCAGCCGCGCCTCCGGATCTACCAAAGGCGCCGACAACGGCAAAAAAATTTGTCCGCCAGTGCCGACTGTCACCGAACCGCGGCCAGGTTCAAAGAGGCCGTTACCGACTGCTTGGGCTGGTTGATCAGCGCTGCCCATTGCCACCGGAATACCCGAACGAAGACCAAGAGCTTCGCCAGCTTGAGCGGCCAGTTTCCCGGCCAGTTCAACCGAGTCTCGAATTTTCGGAAAGATCGCGATTGGCATTTGGAGTTTCTCGATCACCGGATCGGACCAGACCAGATTGGCTACATCAAATAAACCGGTCGCTGCCGCATCGCTCGGATCGGTTGCCAGGTCGCCACATAGTCGGAACCGCAAATAATCTTTCGGCAGGAGAATTGTGCGAAGCTGATCGAACCGCTGTCGATCGAACCGCTGTAACCAGAAGAGTGTTGAGATAAGGAACCCAGCCGCAGGAGCAGTCCCACAGACAGTCGCCAAAATACGTCGCTCGACGCGCTCTTCGATCTCTGATAGCACCGAAGCTCCCCGTTGATCGGCCCAAATAATGGCATTGCCCAGCGGTTTTTGGGCCTTGTCCAACAGCACGGGACCATGCATTTGGCCGGAAAATCCAATGGCCAGAATTTCCGGCTGACCAGCAGCACTCATTGCCGCTCGGACCGCCTGAGTCGTCGCGCTCCACCATTGTTCCGGATCTTGTTCAGCCCAACCCGGCTGAGGAGTCAAAATCGGGTACTCGACCGAACCAAGACCCAAGATCTTGCCCGAAGCAGAAACGGCGACCGCTTTCACGCTGGAAGTGCCAAGGTCAATCCCAAGGAGCGCACTCATAGATGTCCGAGTCCGAATCTCGGGTAGAGACGATTCAACCTCCAGTTCCGAGGTATCAGTCGCAATGGTTGGAGCGGGAGAAGTCAACATGGCAAAAACGAAGACTCAGCTCAGGCCATACTGCGTGGCCTTCTTTTTCAAGAACTCCAAGCCTTTGACTGCTAGTTGCAGAGGTTCATAACGGCTCTTCCGCCAAAGACAGGTCGCTCCAATCAAATCAGGATTGATCGCGGCAAACGCCTCTAGCACTAGTGGACCCTGGTATTGAATCTCCTTCAAACCCTGAAATACATCGTCCCAATCAACTGTTCCTTCACCTGGTAACCCCCGGTGGCTTTCTGACATATGGATGTAACCGGCAAACTTGCCTGCTTGTTTGAGCGCCGTGCTAAACCGATCCTCCTCAATGTTCATATGGTAGGTGTCAAAGTGAATAATGAAATCATCGACACCCATCATTCGGAAATATTCACAAGCGTCTTCGCCGGTATTGCAGAGATAGGTTTCATAGCGGTTCACTGGCTCGATTCCAAGCGCCACACCCCTCGGCTGAGCATAGCTACGAAGCTGAGTTAGAACGTCGGCAACCTTCTTCTTTTCGTCGTCGGTCGGAGGCTGGCGGGTCAAAGTTCCAAGATTGCAATACAAGCAGCCGAGAAGCTGTTTTCCCCCAAAGTCGGCTACGCGATCGACGGCATTTTTTAGGAACTGCAGAGCACCCGACGGATTGTAGGGAAGATGTGCAACCTTTGGTAGACAGAGAGAAGCGACACCGGAAATTCCATTTTGTGATAACGCTTTCGCTACCATTTTGGAATCAAATTCGGCGGGCTTGCGCAGCGGAATCTCGATTTGATCAAACCCCAGTTCAGCGGCTTGGCCGATGACGCGCGGAGCGATTTGATTATTCCAGAAACCGTCCAAAGCAAACGCGTGAATTCCGTATTTCGGCATATTGAATCGGTGGGTTGTAAAGCGAACGTCAACGAACGTCAATAAAAGCCGGTTGTCGTTCGTTGGTGTTCATTGTCGTTCGTTGACGTTCGCTGGTGAGTCAAAGGAACTTCCCCGGGTTCAATATCCCGGAGGGGTCCAGAGCATTTTTGATTATCTGATGCAGCTTCAGGTTCTCTTTGGTTACCGCCGCTGGCCACCAGCGTTTTTTTGCCAGCCCGATTCCATGCTCTCCAGTAATCGCTCCTTCCCAAGCGATGACTTGGCCAAACAGCTCATCCAGAGCGGCGTCCATTCTCTGCCGCGCTTCGGTGTCATCCGGATTCGCCACCATAATATTTACGTGGATGTTCCCGTCGCCAGCGTGCCCGAAGCAGGCCACCGGAAAACCGAAACGCTCTTGGAGTTGGTCAGCAAACCGGACCAAATCCACGATTCTTCCTCGCGGAACGGTTACATCCTGATTTAACTTTGTTAGACCAGTAGCCTTAAGCGATTCGGAAAAACCTCTCCGCAAATCCCATAACTGTTCACACTCCTTCTCACCGAAAGCACTCTCAACGGTTAGCGCGCCAAGGGATCGTACCTGGGCGCCTAGTGCTTCGAGTTCAGATTGCACGGATTGCTCCTGTCCATCGAGATCGATCAATAAATGAGCGTCCCCTTGAGGAACGATCTGTTTGGCTAAGTGTGCCCTCGCGGCCTCTAAGGTAAATCGATCGGCGATCTCCAGAGCCGACGGGAGGAATCCAGACTGCAAAATCTCTTGAACGGCGGTGGCAGCCCCCTCGATCGTCGGAAAGCTCGCGGAAAGCGACGCTCGGGCGGGCGGCAACGGAAGAAGTCGCAACGTCGCTTCGGTGACTACGCCCAGCATCCCCTCTGATCCAACGAAAAGTCCTACTAAGTCGAAGCCGGTCTTGTTTTTCCACGTCCGCCCCCCAATCTTGACAACCATTCCGTCGGCAAGAACGACTTCCAAGCCCAGTACATAGTGGCGCGTGACTCCATATTTGAGACAGCGCGGACCACCTGCGTTCGTCGCAATATTGCCGCCAATGGAGCTATTCTTGCGACTGGCCGGATCGGGTGGATAAAATAACCCTAGCCGGCGAACCGCTTCCTGAAATTGTCCAGTGATGACGCCCGGCTGGACCACAGCAACGCCGTCATTAACCGCGATCTCTTTGATCCGATTCATCCGCATTAGCGACAATGAGATGCCGCCGTGCTCCGGCACGCATCCGCCAACATAGCCGTACCCTGCACCGCGCGGAGTAACAGCGATCTGCTTTCGCCTAGCAAAATCAAGGAGAA
>Ga0137401_10000092_pt1 | contig 28805 bp, 27 predicted proteins | sample CZOMad1_1_16fung_FD_108286 | JGI IMG/M metagenome (GOLD analysis project Ga0137401, IMG submission 108286) | Vadose zone soil fungal communities from Angelo Coast Range Reserve, California, USA - CZOMad1_1_16fungal (Illumina Assembly) | ecosystem: Environmental > Terrestrial > Soil > Vadose...
CCTCCGCAAACTCACTCCCGAAGAGAAGGTCGGGCAGCTGTTCATGGTGTGGGTGCGCGCACAGTTTCTGAACGCCGACAGCGACACCTATGCGCAGCTCGATGATACGATCCACAAATACCACGTCGGATCGTTCGCCATGACGGTCCCGGTCGATGGCCCCTTCCTTATCAAAAGCGAGCCTTACGAAGCCGCGATGCTGGTGAACAAGCTGCAGCAAGATTCGAGGCTTCCCCTGTTGTTTGCCGCCGACTTTGAGCGCGGACTCACCATGCGCCTCAACGGACCAGCGTCTTTTCCTTCGGCGATGGCCTTCGGTGCCGCCGGCAAGCTCGACTATTCGGAGGCTTTCGGCCGTATCACGGCGCAGGAATCACGCGCCATCGGCATTCACTGGAACTTTTTCCCCGTCGCGGACGTGAACTCGAACCCGGTCAATCCGGTCATCAACACGCGTTCGTTCGGCGAAGATCCCCAGCAGGTCGGCGACCTGGTAGCCGCTTACATCAAGGGCGCCCATGAAGGCGGAATGCTAGCCACAGCCAAGCATTTTCCTGGGCACGGCGACACCGCCACCGACTCCCACCTCGGAGTTGCTCGCGTCGGCGGTGACGTGGCTCACCTGAAATCGATCGAACTTCCTCCCTTCCAGCGGGCGATCGACTCGGGCGTGGACTCGGTCATGGTGGCGCACGTAAGCGTCCCGGCACTTGAACCAGATCCCAATCGCGTCGCAACCACCTCAACCCTGGTCGTCACCGACCTGCTCAAAAAGCAGATGAAGTTTACCGGGATCGTAACCACCGACGCGCTCGATATGGCCGGCCTCACTCGCCTGTACGCCTCCGACGTGGGCCGAGCGGCGGTGGAGGCCTTCAAGGCCGGCAACGATCTCCTGCTGATCCCCGCCGATCTCGACGCCTCCTACCATGCGATGCTGAAGGCGCTGGCGAGCGGCGAAATTTCCGCCGCCCGGCTCGACGAGTCCGTCCTCAAGATATTGAAGACTAAGGCTTCCCTCGGACTCCACAAAGCGCGACTGGTTGATATTGCGCGCATCTCAGAACAGGTCGGCAAGCCGCAAAACGCAGCCGTGGGCCAGCAAGTCGCCGATGACGCGGTCACCCTGGTGCGTGAGAATGGCAGGCTTTTGCCGCTCAAGGCGGTGGGAACCATCAAGGGAGGCCTTCCGTATATGACCCTTGAGGAGACACACAACCGCTTCGTGGTGGTTGTGCTCTCCGAGGATGTCCGCATGGACTCCGGGCGCATGTTGGGGCGCCAGGTGCGCATGCGTGTGCCCGATGCGAACGTGTTGTCTGTCGACCCGCGCATTGCCGAAGCCATGACCGACCAGATCCTGAAAGCCGTGGATGAAGCGCAAGCCGTCGTCGCGGCTGTGTACGTGGCTCCAGCGCCGGGTAGCACGAAAAATTCCGTGGCCGTCGCGGACGCGACCGGAGCGCTGCTCAGCAGACTGATCGAGCACGCCGCCGATAAAATGGCGGTCGTGGCCATGGGTAATCCGTACGTGGTCTCGGATTTTCCGGGGATCCAGAACTATCTTTGTACCTTTTCCAACGCGACGGTTTCGGAGTTGAGCGCGGTGAAGGCGCTGTTCGGGGAGATCCCGATCCGCGGCCGCTTGCCGGTCAGCATCCCGAAGGTCGCGCAGCGCGGCGCCGGCATCGAGCGGCCCGCCCAGATTGCACAGGGAGGAACCCAGCATGCTGACACCCGGATCGCCTCGGAGTAAGTTTGGCCTCGCGTCCGCGCTGGCTATTGCATGGTTGGCCGCACTGCCGGCCTGCAGCATCAATGTCAAGAAGGCCGACAACGGCGAAGAAAAAAAGGTCGATATCGAAACTCCGGTGGGCGGCATCCACGTGAGCAAAGGTGCTGACGCTCGCGATACCGGCCTGCCCGTCTACCCCGGTGCCAAACCCAAGGACATAAACGAGACGGGCGAGGAGAAGAGCGCGAACGTCAATATCTCCGCCGGCATGTTCGGTCTCAGAGTGGTGGCCATCGAATTCCTGTCCGACGACCCGCCCGAGAAAGTCGCCACCTACTACAAAGACCAGCTCAAGAAGTACGGAGCCATTCTCGAGTGCCACACCAGCAACCGGCACCGGGACTCCGGTGACGTCGATGTGCATTTGGGCAAAAGCGACAAGAAAGACGGAAGCCAGCTGAGCTGTGAGCAAGACAGCGGCACCACCCTCGAGCTGAAAGTGGGCACCAGACAGAACCAGCACCTCGTCTCCATCTCGCCCCAGGACAAGGGTAAGGGAACGGACTTCGCCCTGGTGTATGTACAGACGCACGGCGGCGACAAGGACACGATCTGATCCACGCGGGTACCGATTCCCCGGGCCGGCCAAATGGGCGCCCCCGGTTCTTGCTTCGTTTCTCCACCCTGCTGTACCTTTGAACTCCCGTGGAGCATCCCTGTCCCAAGTGTGGTGAGGCCGTCGAAGATGGCATCCCATTTTGCCGAGCCTGCCGCGCCCCCCAGATCCGCGTGGTGGGGATCGAACCCCGGCCTGAGACCGTTGCCGTGCCTCACCCCGCCGCCGAGGACTTGCCCATTCCTGCGGTGGCACCGGGTGCCGACGCCGCGCGTATTCGGTGGTCCCAGGCCCTCCCATGCGCGGCCTTGGGCGGAGGGCTCACGCTGTTGCTGTCGTTCATTCCGTTCGCGCTCCTCGGTCCAGCCTGCGTCGCCGGAGGCGCGTTCTCGATGGCGCTCTACCACCGGCGAGCCCCGAACGTCGTCCTCACACCAGCCCGGGGCGCATTCGTGGGCGCGGCGAGCGGCGGGTTCGCGTTCCTTTTTTCTGCGCTTCTGATCATCGCAGTCTTGGTCTATCGCGCAGATGATCTACGCAAGGCAGTGGCTGACAGCGTCTCCCAGTTTTCTGGCCGGGGTTATGACCCTGATAAAATCCAGCAAACGCTCGAGCTGCTGAAGACGCCGCAAGGACTGTCCCTGTTCGTCGGGTTCGTATTGTTCATCATGTGCGTGATTTTCATAGTCGGCGCCAGCATCGGCGGCGCCTGGTACTCCGCTTGGGTGCGCAAACGCCTGCGCCGCTAGACGACAAAGCCCGCTCTGGTATCTTGCGAAAATGCCTTCTCCCGAGGACACTTCCAACCTTCCCTCGAAGGCCGGACTCTGCAGCCATTGCGTACACGCCCGCCGGATCTCCTCCGACCGCGGTTCTGTCTTCTTATTGTGTGCACTCTCCCTCACCGATCCACGGTTTCCCAAGTACCCGCGCCTGCCTGTGCTCGCCTGTGACGGCTACGAGAAGAGTCCCCCCGCTGCCCCGTCCCGGTGACCATTCCCGGCTGGACCGGCTGGACCGGGCTGGACCGGCTGGACCGGCTGGACCCGGCGTCCTTGCCCGCCAACGCTTTTCACGCGTATGATGCTGCGTTTATGTCTTGCAGGCTGGCCCGTAATCCCGATGTGCGTGAAAAGACGCAGTTGATGTCCGCCACGGAAATCGAGCGGACGCTGGTGCGTCTGGCGCACGAGATTATCGAGAAAAGCAACGGCAGCAAGGATGTTGGACTCATCGGAATCAGGCGCCGGGGCCTGCCCCTGGCCGAACGGTTGGCACAAACCATCGGCCGCATCGAAAAGCAGCCGGTGCCCGTGGGCACACTGGACATCACTCTCTATCGCGACGATTTATCAACCCTCGGGTCGAAGCCGGTCGTGCAGAAAACTGGGGTTGGCGTTCCGATTACGGGCAAGACGATCATTCTGGTAGACGACGTTCTGTACACTGGCCGCACCACGCGGGCCGCCATGGACGCGTTGTTCCGGCATGGCCGGCCGCGACTGCTGCAGCTCTGTGTACTGATCGATCGCGGCCACCGCGAGATCCCGGTGGAGGCCAACTACATAGGGCGAAAGGTGCAAACCGCCGCCCATGAAATCATCGAAGTGCGCCTCAAGGAAATCGACGATGTCGAACAGGTCATGCTGATGGAGAAGCACAGTTGAGCGAAGTGGGGAGAAGTCCACGGGCCCAGGCGGCCTCCCTCGTGGGCAAGCGATGAACAGGGTCGCACGCGGTTCACTGCTGGGTATCGAACATCTCGAAGCGCCGGAGATTCTCAAGATCCTCAAGCTGGTTCGGCGCATGAATCCCCGGAGGCCCCGGCCTCTGCTCCGCGGCAAGCGAATCATTCTGCTCTTCTACGAGCCCTCCACCCGCACGCGCTCTTCGTTCGAAGTTGCCGCCAAATCCATGGGCGCGCTGACCACGCTGGTTCAGTCCAGTGGCTCGAGCATCGAGAAAGGCGAGTCGCTGCTCGACACCGGATACACGCTGCGCGCGCTGGGCGCCGACGTCATCGTGATCCGGCATCCGCTGGCTGGCGCGCCGCAGTTGATGGCGCAGCACCTCGACATTCCCGTGGTGAACGCCGGCGACGGCATGCACGAGCATCCCTCGCAAGCCTTGCTCGATGCCTACACCATCGGGAAGCACAAGCGGACTTTCAAGGGCCTGCACATTTCGATCGTGGGCGACATCTTCCACAGCCGCGTCGCCCGCTCCGCCTGCCATCTGCTCACGAAGTTGGGAGCGAAGATGACCCTGTGCGGTCCACCGGAATTTGTGCCTGAGATCGCGGCCACGCTCGCGCCCGGGTTGCAGGTGACCCGGCACATCGAGGACGCCGTGCACGGAGCGGACGTGCTCATGCTGCTGCGCGTTCAAAAGGAACGCCTCGCTGGCATGAAACTGCGCCTGGAAGACTACGTCGCGCGCTACCAGATGACGATGCATCGTCTGAAGATGGCCAGGCACGACGCAATCCTGATGCACCCCGGTCCGATCATCCGTGGCCTCGAACTCACGGCAGAGGTTGCGGATTGTCCCCAGTCCGTGATCGTGGAGGAGGTGCGCAATGGCGTTCCGACCAGAATGGCGATCCTGGCGCGCGCGCTGGGGAAAGCCGGCCCGGGAGGTTAAGGGTTGGGCTCTGGGCAAGCGCGCACCAGCTCCAACCCCGGGCAACTCGCAGACCTGCAATCATGAAAGCCGGGAACCGGGACCCTAAAGCCTGAATTTTTGAAGTCTGCACCCACCGATGCCAAACGATAAATCGAAACCGACGTCGCTGTTGATCAAGGGGGGTCATGTGATCGATCCCGCGAACAAGATCGACGGCCCCATGGACGTGCTGCTGCGCGACGGGCAGATCGCTGAGCTCGCTCCGCCGAACAAGATCCGCGGCGGCGCCGACGAGAAATTCGACGGGCGTGGCCTGATTGTGGCGCCCGGCTTTATCGACCTCCACGTCCACTTACGGGAGCCGGGACAGAACTACAAGGAAACCATTGCCTCGGGCACCGCAGCCGCGGCAGCGGGAGGCTTCACCTCGGTCTGCTGCATGCCCAACACGATCCCCGTCGTCGACTCGCAGGAATGGGTGGCCTGGCTGCGCCAGCCGGAACGCGGCGCAGTGGTCAATGTTTTTCCAGTGGCGGCCGCGACCCACGCGAGCAAAGGCGCGGTCCTCACCGATTTTCGTGGACTGCAGCGGGCCGGAGCCGTTGCGGTCACCGACGACGGTAAGCCCGTGCTCGACAACGAAGTGATGCGCGAATGCCTGCGCCTGAGCGGAGAACTGAGCTTTCCGGTCGTCCAGCATGCGGAAGATACCCGGCAGACCGAAGGCTGCCCCATGAACGACGGCCCGACCTCGTTCCGGCTCGGCCTGCGCGGCTGGAAGGCGGCCGCCGAAGCAAGCATCGTGGAGCGCGATGTCCAGCTTGCCCAGCAGATGCCGAACGCTCGCCTGCACGTGGCCCATCTGTCCGCGGCCGACTCGCTAAAAGCCGTACGCCGCGGAAAACGCGCCCGAGCGCGTGTCACCTGTGAAGTCACGCCCCATCATTTCACCCTGACCGACGAAGCCGTGGGCGACTACGACAGCAATTGCAAGATGAATCCGCCGTTGCGCTCTGCGGCCGACCTGGAGTCGATTCTTGTGGCGCTCTCCGATGGCACGGTGGACGCCATCGCCACCGACCACGCGCCCCACGCCAGCCACGAAAAGCAGGTCGAGTTCGAGCGGGCCGCGTTCGGGATCATCGGACTCGAGACCGCACTGGGTCTCGCCCTCACCCAGCTTCATCGCCGGCACAAGATCCCGCTTACCAGGATTGTGGAGTTGTTTACGGCCGGCCCGGCGCGGGTATTTGAGCTGCGTGGCCGTGGATCGCTTGCCCGCGGGAACCACGCGGATGTCACGATCTTCGATCCGAAGAAGCGCTGGACCTTTGACCTGACCAAGTCACGGTCACTGTCACGAAATTCCCCCTTTGACGGCTGGCAATTTACGGGGAAGACAATCGCGACCATTGTGGGCGGACGGATCATCTACCGCGCCGGGTAGCTTCCCGCAACCGAGTGCCGCCAGCGAGTCCAAAGGGCGTTAGCTGAGGATCCCCATCCGCTTCCCAACCTTTTTCAGCACCTCCAGCGCCTGCTGCAATTGTTCTTTTGTGTGGGTCGCGGTCATGATCGTGCGCACGCGCGCTTTGCCTTCAGGAACGGTGGGAAACGCAATGCCTGTTCCGAGCACACCCTCGTTAAAGAGTTCCCGGGAAAAGTCCATGGTGCGGCCACCGTGGCCGAGGATGATCGGCGTGATGGGTGTCTCGCTGGCTGGAGTGGTATTGCCGCCGATGTCGAAGCCAAGCAGACCAAGTTCTTTCTTCCAGAAGCGCGTGTTCTCCCAGAGCTTCTCAATGCGCTCCGGCTCTTGCTCCAGCACGTCGAAGGCGGCGATGCAGGTGGCCGCCACAGACGGGGGGTGGGACGTAGAAAAAAGAAACGGACGCGCGCGGTGGTAGAGGTAGTCAATCAGGTCGCGCGTTCCGCACACATAACCGCCCAGCGCGCCAATCGCCTTGGACAGCGTCCCCACCTGAATGTCTACCCGCCCGTGCTGCTGGAAGTGATCGACGGTTCCACGCCCGTTGCGACCGAGCACGCCGGAGGAGTGAGCGTCGTCGACCATCATGATGGCGCCGTATTTTTCCGCGAGATCGCACAGTCCCGGCAGCGGGCCGATGTCACCGTCCATCGAGAACACTCCGTCGGTGATGAGCAACTTGCGACCCGGCAGATTCTTCACGCTGGCCAGTTGTTCTTCCGCATGCACGAGGTCCTTGTGCCGGAACACGAGAATCCGGGCGCGCGACAGGCGGCAGCCGTCGATGATGCTGGCATGGTTCAGCTCGTCGGAAATGATGAAATCCTCCTTGCCCAGCACGCCCGAGACCGTGCCCGCGTTCGCCGTGAACCCCGACTGGAAGACCACACAGGCTTCGACGTTTTTGAAGCGAGCAATCCTTTCCTCCAGCTCCAGGTGGATCTTCATGGTGCCGGCGATGGTGCGCACCGCGCCCGATCCAACTCCGTACTTGCGCGTCGCCGCCAGTGCGGCTTCGCGTAGCTTGGGATGCGTGGTCAGCCCGAGATAATTGTTTGAGGCAAGGTTGATCACCTTCTTCCCATCGAAGGTGCACACCGGCGCCTGCTCGTCGTCCAGCACGCGCAGCCTGAAGTGCGTACCTTGGGCGCGGAGCTCGTTCAGCTGGTCGGTCAAATACGAGAGAGGATTGGTGCGGGCGGGAGTTTGCGTTGCCATGCTTAGCCTCAAATCAGTTGACATCCTGAGCGCAGCACAGGACCTGTTGTTCTGGTCGGTGCCCAAAAATTCGGAGGGTCTGCGCTTCGCCCAGCATGACATCTTAGTCAATCACAGTGCCTTCGTGTCAGTGCACGGGCAGCACCGCAGGTTGCCCCAGCATTCATCGCGTCCCGTTCGGATACACCAGAATCTTGCTGGCCTCCCCGGTCTTCAACCGCTCCATGCCCTTGGAGAAATCCTTCATGGCGATGCGGTCAGTGATCACCGGATGCAGGTCGAGCTTGCCGGCCTTCAGCAGCGCGGTCATCTGGTACCAGGTCTGATACATGCGGCGGCCGTTGATGCCCTGGATCGTGATGCCTTTGAAAATGATGTCTTCGGAAAAATTCAGAGAAATGGGTTTTGAAGTCAGGCCCAGCAGCGAGATGCGGCCGCCGCGCCGCACGATGTCGAAGGCTGTTCGAATCGCGCCGGGATGGCCCGCCATCTCCAGGACCACGTCGACCCCGAGGCCGCCAGTGCTTTCGAGCACGATCGCGTTCACGTCTTCCTTCGACGGATCGAGCGCCCGGTCGGCTTTCATCTGCTGGGCGATGTTGCGGCGGTGTTGGTTGACTTCGATCGCAAACACTTGCGCGGCGCCCACGGCACGGGCCACGGCGATGGCGAACAATCCGATCGGGCCGCATCCGGTAATCGCAACCGTCTTGGCCGCGATCTCCCCCGCCAGCACCGTATGCACCGCATTCCCCAGCGGATCGAGAATCGACGCGTAGTCCAGCGGAATCTCGGGATCAAGCTTCCAGATGTTCGACTCGGGAATCACCACGTACTCCGCGAAGGCTCCATCGGCATCGACGCCGATGATCTTCACGTTCTGACAGATGTGGGCCTCGCCCGTGCGGCACTGCAGGCACTTCCCGCAAGCCACGTGCATCTCGGCGGAAACGAAGTCGCCTTCCTTGACGCTTGTCACTTCGTCGCCGTAGGCCACCACTTCGCCGCAGAACTCGTGGCCCGGGATGAGCGGCGGACGAATGCGGCCCTGGGCCCAGCGATCCCACTCGTAAATGTGCAGGTCGGTGCCGCAGATGGAGGCAACTTTTACTTTCACGAGGACGTCGGTGCGTCCGAACCCCGGAATCTTGACCTCGCGGACGTCAGCGCCTGGCGCGGCCTCCGGCTTGACCACCGCCAGCATGGTATCGGGCATGAGAGCTACCTTATAAGTTCACGATGACACCTAGAACCATTGATTTTAGCACCGCAAGCAGCCGGGCTACGGTTCGCGCGTGGGCCCTTTTGCGACTGGGCCCTGCCCCTTGCGACGTTGTTCCACCGACATCCGGTTGAACTCTTCGGACTTCCCGCGTGGCACGCTCAAAGTCTTCCATTCGCTCGCGCGCAGATGCTTGGCCAGGAACACGATTTGCCCAACATGGAACGCGTAATGCGCCAGGGCGCGGTTGAGCGCCTGCAGGACGGTGTGCGGTTCCTGACGAATGTAAACCGTGCGCATCACGTCGTCAGGCTTCAACGAGCCCACGGCCGAGAACACAAGCGTCCACCCCTGCTCCCAGGCGCGCATCAGCTCTTCGCGGGTGGTGTTCGGGGCCAACTCGAATTCCTGGTCCCGGTGCCGGTCGGGCTTTTCGCCGTCCGAGGTCAGCAAATCCGTAAACCGGGAATGCATATTGCCGGCAAGATGTTTGACCAGGATGGCGACTGAATTCGATTCCTGATCAATCGCGACGAACAGTTCGTCGTCTTTGAGTTGCGCGATCGCCCCTTCGCCCAGGCGCTTGTGCCCGCGAAACTGGCGACGGACTTCTTCGAGGAAATGTTTTTCAACCTCGTTCACAGCCAATCCCTCGCTCTACCAGAACAGAAACTTGACCGGTACCCGATCGAGGACCGAATCCCCTTCCGCTGTAGCTGCAGCTCGACGTCACCCAGCCGCTTCGCCATCCTGAATCGCGCCCCTGATCTTTGCCACCGACAACCTACCGACTGAACGATATGCAGCGGACAACTCCCCCACCGGATCGATTCCTGGAACCGGTCAGAATCACACCCGCCCCCATCCCCCGCCCCCCGGCGACTCGATCCGAATCCGCTCGCCCTTGCGCAAACGCACATTGAACTTGCCCGGCAGGCCCTGGGTAGAGCCGTTCTCGCGAATGATGGCGCCTTTTCCCGCCGCTCCGTCGGCACCCCCGTGCAGTCCCCACGGTCCGCGCGAACGCCGGTCGGACAGCAGTGTGACCTCGGCATCGGTCAACACTTCGATTTCCCGCACCAGGCCCTCTCCTCCATGATGCTTGCCCGCGCCGCCGCTGCCCGCTCGGATCGAGTAGCGCCGCACGCGCAGCGGGTAAGCATATTCGAGCGCCTCCGCCGGGGTGTTCAGCGAATTGGTCATGTGCGTATGCACTCCGGAAACACCGTCTTTGGTCGGGCGCGCGCCCATCCCGCCAGCAATCGTCTCGTAATAAGCAAAAGGCTCGTGGGTTCGCGGATCGATGCCTCCGATCGTCAGGTTGTTCATGGTGCCCGACGCTGCCGCCGGAATGCGCTTGGGCATGGCTTGCGCCAGCGCGCGCAGCAGCACGTCGACAATCCGCTGCGAGGTCTCCACGTTCCCGCCGGCGACGGCCGCCGGAGGACGCGCGTTGACCACGCTACCTTCCGGAGCCAGCACGCGAATCGGGCGCATCAATCCCGCCGTCGCCGGGACGTCTTCCTGCAACAAGCAGCGAAACACGTAGAAGCAGGCGGAGTAGGTAATCGCCTCGACCGCGTTGATGCTCCCTTCGACCTGGGGATCGCTGCCGGTGAAATCGACCGTGACCCGGTGTGGCGCGGGCACTGCTGCCCGCGTCGAGGCCACCCCACGCCTCGGGTGCAAGGTGACCGCCACCGTAATCCTCACCCGCGTGTCACTCACTCCGTCACCATCGAGAAAATCCTCGGCCCGATACGTTCCCGCCGGAACCTGCGCAAGAAACGCTCGCATCATCTCCTCTGAATAAGCGAGCAGATCGGACGCGGCCCGCTTCGCCCGCACGACTCCGTAGCGTGCACACACCTCCTGCAACCGCAGGGCTCCTGTATGACAGGCGGCGATCTGCGCTCCCAGATCTCCTTCCCGCTCGCGCGGCGTGCGTACGTTGCTCAACAGCAGCGCGAGGATGTCACCATCGATCTTGCCGCCCCGCATGATCTTCACCGGCGGAATGCGAAACCCCTCCTGGCAGATTTCACGGCACAGCCCCATCGATCCCGGATAGGTCCCGCCCACATCCGCATGATGCGCACGCGAAGCCACATAAAAATCCGGCGTCTCAGCAAAGTAAGCCCGGCTCCCCAGGTTTCGACCGGACCTGCCCGGACGCCACGCCCTGGCGCGCTGCTTCACGTACACCGGCGCCACCAGCGTAATGTCGGGCAGATGCGTGCCGCCGGCGAAGGGATCGTTCAGCATCACCATATCGCCCGGAGCAAGCCCGCGCCCCGCGATGGCAGCCCGCACCGACATCGGCATCGACCCCAGATGCACGGGCATGTGGTCGCCCATTGCGACGACCTGGCCACCGCCGTCAAACAGCGCGCATGAATAGTCGCGACGTTCTTTGATGTTGGGAGAAAACGCGGTGCGGCGCAGCGCGGCGCCCATCTCTTCGGCAATCGAGTGGTAGAGGTTTTTGAAGATTTCCAGTTCGATGGGATCGCGTGTCATCCGATCAGACCCGGGTTCGCGGCAGCCAGTGTACTAAACGCAGTGACTGCGCCGGACGCCTTCGCGCGACCGGGTGACGAGCAGAATTCTGTTGACATGGCTGTAACACTGCCGCAATATCTTGTATTAACAGGTGGGCCCATACCAAGGGTTGGGCTCCATCGGAAGACGGGCTTTAGCGTCCGAACCGAAGAAAACCTTGCAAGGGAAAAAGTTCACGGAGGAAACCACTTCATGGCAACCAAGAAAAAGGCTGCGAAGAAGAAAAAGAAACACTAACCGTCCTGCGAGACGATACTCGCAAGAACCCAAGGGATTTTCACGAAAGGCCTCCCGGGAGAAGCACCTCCTGCGAGGCTTTTTGATTTTGCTCCCGCGACGACCCGCGCCCGCTCAGCCTGCCTTCGGCGCTGTGAATCCTCCCATGCAGTGCTTCCCATCACAGACCGCTGTCCACCTCCCGGTCGGTATCAAACATTGCCGCAAAGCCTTCGCCGCTTGCATTCGGTCCTCCGTACCAGATCGGCCCCACGACCTGACTGCCCGGTGAATCGAGAACTCTGGTCAGCAGCCGTTGCGGCCGTGATTTGGGAATGTCTCGCAGCGGGCTTCATGTTTGGCTGAATGAACCGAACGTTGCTTCAACCACGGGGGACAAACTCATGAGCGGTGCCGGCGGGGACATTTCCGAATCCCGCTCTGCCAGATTCGCCTGGGCCCTGTCTGTGCCGAGGCGCGCGCGCCAATCCGGTTTTCTGGCACGAATTGGGGTGGCACGAATTGGGGTTGTTCGGAAACCGACATCGTGCTAGAAACGGCTAAGGCGGGAATTCTGGCCTTCCCGCAGACGGGCGCCACCTCTCGCAGGCCGCATGAGTCCCAAGAAACAGAGCAACGGAAAATCGAGCAAGACGAGCGAAATCATGATCCCGGAAAAGCTGTACTTCCGCATCGGGGAAGTCGCCCGTCTCTGCCGGCTCCCGGCCTACGTCCTGCGCTTCTGGGAAACTGAGTTCCCGCAGCTGAAACCCGTCAAGAGCAATACCGGCCAGCGCATGTATCGCCGTCGGGACGTTGAAAGCGTCGTTCGCATCAAGCGCCTGCTCTATGAAGAGGGATACACCATCGCGGGCGCGCGCCAGCACCTGCGCGATGAAGGCAAGGGCGAGAAGAAGCAGGTCGCCCTCCCCTTCCCCATCAACTCGCCTGCCGATCTCCAACATATTCGCCAGGGCTTGCAGGAGATTCTCACCATTCTGTCTCCACGCCGCTAAAGCAGTCGTGCAACGGGCCTGCCCGTCTTCCCCGCTTTGGAACTCCCGGCAAGCATCGGTGATTCCGGCGCTGGCGTCCCGGCAAGCATGCCGCCCTCGATGTACGCCATGACGGCGGCGAGCGCAGGTGCCGCGTCTTCCGCAAGACCGATCCCAACCACCTCGCTCTGCTTTTCGAATGGGAAGAACTTCCCCGCGCGCGCAGCGCTCCATGGATTCCGACGAGCTGCGCAAGCAGATGAAACAGGCGGGGGTGATCGGCAATCCCGACATTCACTCCCTGGTGGAAGGTATACGATGCGGCGGAGCGCGGCCGATTGACGGGTGGGAGTCAGAACCGGAGCCCGAGGGCCTGGTGCGAGGACCTGCTCCGGGCCGGGATCAGCGTTTGGCTTCGGCCGACGAGCCGGTATTGACCGCCTCGTCGAGCAGGATGCGGCTGGCGCGCTGGGTCTCCTGGATGAGGGCGCGCTCCTCGGTTGTCACCGTTCCACCTTCTCCCGCCATGACCGAACCGGCCGCGAGCGCGAATCGGAGGGCATCTTTCTGGTCGTCGAAGTAGAGGATCACCTGCCTGGCCGCCATACACACTTCTCCTGAGTCGAAAATCGTGGCGCGCGCCAATTCCTTGCGAACATTCTGACGGCCAAATTCTTCCACAGAAAGTGCCGTTCTTGGTACCACGGCTGAAATCCGGCGGGTCCTTCGATTAAGCTAAAGCCACCGGGGCGCCCGTCTGGAAAAAGGCTTGCCATGAAACCATTCGCAATTTTCTGTTGCACGCTATGCTTGCTCTCCTTTTGCGCATTCGCCGAGGACAAGACCCGCATCATCGCCCTCGAGAACTCATGGAACCTGGCCGAACTCCACAACGATGCCCACGCCGTCGAACGGCTGCTGGCCGACGACTTCGTCATGACCGTCGCCGACGGATACGTCCTCAACAAGGCCGGCATGCTGGCCTCGGTGCGAGACACCTCCTACCGCCCCGACGTGCTGCAGTCGGAAAACATGGAAGTTCACCTGTACGGCAATACCGCCATCGTCACCGGCGCGTACGTCGAAAAAGGCAAGGACAAGGGCAAGCCTTTCGAGCGCCGGGGTCGCTTCACCGACACCTGGATGAACCTGGCAGGACAGTGGCGGTGTGTGGCCAGCCACTTCAGCGTCAAACCCTAAAGGCGCACCCCACTTGCTTGTTCCCCGACCGGCATCGGGAATCGTCAACCGTCGGGCAGCGTCTAATCAAACTGAAAATCAGGCGGACACATGAATCAGGGAGAGTTTCGAGAAATTGGACACCGAGTCGTGGATCTGCTGGCCGAGTATCTGGAGCACATTGAAGAAAAGCCCGTGTTTCCGAATGTGGCGCCCAGCACCCTGACCCAGCTTTTTGCCGAACCACTGCCTCAGGGCTCCACTGCGTCCGAGGACGTGCTGCGAGAACTGGAGGAGAAGCTTCTCCCGTATTGCACGCATGTCGGACATCCCGGATACATGGGACTCATCACGCCATCGCCGAACCCGGTCGGCGTCATTGCGGACTTCATCTGCTCCGCCCTCAACCAGAACATCGGGGCCTATACGATCGGTCCCGCTGGCGTGGCCATGGAACGACGAACCGTGCGTTGGCTTACCGACCTGGTCGGCTACGGCGAGAAGGCCGGGGGCAACCTCACCAGCGGCGGCATGATGGCCAACTTCATCGGCCTCAAACTCGCACGGGACTCGGTCTCGGGCGACCGGAGCCAACACGACGGAGTACAGCAGCGCTGGGCGGTGTACGCCTCAGAAGAACGCCACGTCTCGGTCGACAAGGCGGTTGACGCCGTGGGACTCGGCCGGACCGCGCTGCGTGCGCTGCCGACCGATGCCGAATTTCGAGTGCGCTTGGATGCCCTCGAGGCGGCCCTTGCCGAGGACCACAAGCACGGCATACGGCCCCTGTGTATCGTGGGCATCTTCGGCACCACCAACACCGGAGCCATGGACGCGATTCGGAACCTTCGCGCGATTGCCGACCGGGAAGGCATGTGGCTGCACGTCGATGCCGCCTATGGGGGCGGCATGTTGCTCTCCCATGCATGGTGCATGCGCAATCAGGGGTTGGAGTCGGCCGACTCCATCACGATCGACCCTCACAAGTGGTTCTACGCGCCGCTCGATGCGGGAGCGATCCTGGTCAAGGATGACCGCCGGTTGACGGCGTCTTTTGGGATGAAGCCGTCGTATCTTACCGACGAACTGGACCGCGCCGACGAACGATACCAGTATTACGTTCACAGTTTCGAGCAGTCGCGCCGCTTTCGCGGGCTGAAGGTCTGGATGAGTTTCAAGCGTTACGGCGCAAACCAGATCGGAGAATGGGTCGACAATAATGTCCGCCAGGCAAAACATCTTTATTCTCTGGTTGCCAAACATCCCGAGTTCGAAGCCGCGAGCGAGCCCCCCATGTCGGCCATTTGCGTTCGATATCGCGGCACGGACCTGAGCGAGCCAGAATCCAAGGAACTGCACGCGGAGGTCGCAAGACGCGTCGAACAAAGCGGGAAATTCTGGTTCTCAACGACTGAACTGAAAGGGAAGGCGTGGTTTCGCATCAATCCGGTCAACTTTCGCACTCGTACCGAACACATGGACCAATTGTTTGCCTGGCTCGAACAGGAGTGCCATTCCGTCCGTCAAAGCCGTTGACTGCACCCGTGACCGAGCAAAAGGCTCTCGTGCCTGGGCGAACTCCTTGCTGCGCCGACGCACGACGTGCTCGTATCCCAGATCGGGTGAAACCGTCTCAAGCATCGAGGTTGCGGGATGGTCTAACCTCCGGGGCTTGTATCGAAGGGACTGGAGCCTCCTTGCGCGGTGTCGTGCCTGCCCCCTGTCCCCGTACAACCTTTGACACATACCCAACTCTCCAAGAGCCGGGTATATTGGTACAAACTCTGGCCCGTACACTAAAGCCAAGGAGAGAAGAAGAAATGCCTTCTTTGATGCGGCAGTTTGTCCGCGTAGCCGCGGCCGGCACGCTCGCCGTTGTGTTCATGATTCCCCAGGACGCGCTGGCCCAGAGCCATGTCGTCAGCCTGGCTGAACTGCAGAACGCAACCGTCGCCTCCACCACCGCGCGTCAGAAAAATGTCGAGACGCTGCGGGAATTCGTTTCTTCCCCGACCGCTGAGAAAGCCCTGAAGTCCGCCCACCTCGACGCGCAGCAGGTCAGGAACGCGGTTTCGCGGCTCAGCGATCAGGAACTCGCGCAACTCGCCTCTCGGGCCAGCAAGACGCAAGCCGATTTCGCCGCCGGCACGCTGAGTGACCGGGACCTGATCATCATCCTGGTCGCCATCGCGGCGCTCATCTTGATTATCGTCGCGGTTCGCTAGGGGGCGTCCGAGGCTCCATGCAAAAGATGATCTCCAGCCGCTTGCTGGTCCTGCTATGCGCGTCTGTACTGGTGTGCGCAGCGGCCGAGCCGGCCGGCATCTGGCTGGATGTTCCTTTCGTGAAGCAGGAAAAGAATGGCTGCGGCGCTGCCAGCATTGCGATGGTGATGCAGTTCTGGCAGCGCCAGCAGGGTCAGACGTTCGACGCAAGTTCGGACGCCGCCCAGATCCAGCTGTCCCTGTACTCGCCTCAGGCCCACGGGACCTACGCATCGGATCTTGAACGCTATCTCGAGCAGCACGGCTTCCGGACGTTCGCATTCCAGGGCACAGCCGACGATCTTCGCCGGCATCTCGAAAAAGGCCGCCCCCTGATCGTCGCCCTGAAGCCCGGGAACCGCGCCCCGCTGCACTACGTTGTGGTCGCCGGACTCGATTTGGAACACAACCTTGTCTTGCTGAACGACCCCGCCGAGCGCAAGCTGCTAAAGCAGGAGTTGGCGAGCTTCGCCAAGGAATGGAAAGACGCTGGCAATTGGACGTTGCTGGCCGTGCCGCAATCCGAGGACGCGTCATCCGCGCGCTAGCTCTCGTTCTTTTGCTGTTTGCGGTTGCTCCCCCCGGAACGTCGCAGACAACTTCCCCGTCTGCGGAAGCAGTCTCTCCGACGAAATCAGCTGACAATCTCTCCGCCCGGATCCGACAGCTCTACACCGACCAACGCTGGAAAGAAATCGTCGGAGAAGTCAAACGCCCTTCGGCGGCCGACCCCGACCTCGACTACTACTACGGGAGCGCCCTGGCACAGCTTGGCCGGCTCGACGACGCGCGCCAAGCTTTTCTCGCCGGCCGCCGCGCGTCGCCAGGCGACAAGCGTTTTCCCATCGAACTTGCCGGCGTCGCCTTCAAACAGAAGCATTATTCCAGCGCCACCAGTTGGCTGCGGTGCGCCCTGCGTCTCGATCCCTCGGATGCCTACGCAAACGAGTTCCTGGGAACCGTTTACTGGCTGCAGGGTAATCTCGAAGCCGCCCTCAAATACTGGAATCGCATCGGCAAGCCTCAGGTCCAGGCCGTCCGCCCCGACGATCCTCTGCGCATCCAGCCCGCCCTGCTCGATCGCGCCCTGGCGCTGTCTCCGGCAAGCGAACTGCGGCTCGCCGATCTTGAGACCAGTCGCGTCCGCATTGAAGGTCTCGAAGTTTTCCGCGAGCCCCGCTTCCAGCTGGCTGCCGAACCGGACAACAAGTTCGACGTCGTCCTGAATCTTCAGGAGCGCAACGGCTGGGGCGGAAATGTCTGGGTCGCGCTGCTCTCGATCTTCAGCGGCGTTGGCTATCAGACGATCTATCCCGAGTACTCCAACATCGGCGGCTCGGCCACCAACGTCACATCCCTCGTGCGCTGGGACGCGCAAAAACGCCGCCTCGAAGCCGCGCTTTCTGGCCCGCTTCACGAAAATCCCAAGTGGCGCTATCGCCTGGCGCTCGACCTGCGCAACGAGAACTGGGACATCCGCAACTCCTTCACCGGCGTAGCCCCCGTGCTGGGCGCACTCAACCTGCGCCGGGAAGCGGCCAGCGCCGACATCGACTCCTTTCATAGCGGGCGTTGGGGCTGGTCGGCAGGCGTCGAGTTCTCCCATCGCGACTACCGCCATGTGATGCCAGGCTCGACCCTCACGTCGGAATTGCTGCTGACGGGCCCACAACTCAAGCAGGCTGCCCGGATTCACTATGCGCTGCTTCGCGCGCCCGAACATCGCTTCGCGCTCGACACCGCCGCCTCGTCCCAACTGGCCCGCATCTGGTCGCAACCCGCGCACGCCTTCGCCAAGTTGCAAGGCTCGCTTCAGGCGCACTGGTTTCCCAAAGCCGAGGGCGACGACTACGAAACCCGATCCCAGGTGCGCGCCGGAGGCACCACCGGACAGCCGCCCTTCGACGAGCTCTACATGTTGGGCATGGAGCGCGACAACGATCTCTGGATGCGCGCCCACATCGGCACCCGTGACGGCCGCAAAGGCAGCGCCCCACTCGGCCGCCGCTACCTGCTCTCCAATTGGGAGATCGACAAGAACGTCTACAGCAACGGCTTGATCACCGCCAAGCTTGGCCCCTTCCTGGACACAGGCAAGATCACCGACTCCTCCGGTCATCTGGGATCGCACATATGGCTATGGGACACGGGCGCGCAAGCCAAGCTGCGCGTGCTGGGTGTCGGGGTAACATTGGTCTACGGAAAAGACCTGCGCACAGGGAACAACGCCTTCTATTTCACAACCGGAAGGTGAAAGGGCCAGCGGCAAATCAGTTGATACAGGCGACCAAGGATTAAAAGAGATTGGTCCTCCAGAACGACCGGCTGGGGAATTATTTTGTCATCCTGAACGAGGCGAAGGACCCGGTTTTCGACCCTAACAAAGCCGCCAAAACCGGCGCCCTCGACATGACAGAGCGACTCTCACTGGACACGCGCCACGTCCACGTAATCCCGCCCAACATACAACCGGTACTTGCCGCCCGAACTCACCACCTGCAGCGGCGTGGGCCGCCTCAATTCAGAATCTTTCGACGACGAAGTCTGAAACACATCGTGTGCGCCAAGATCCATCACGACAAACCTGTTCCCGGCGATGAATCCCGCGCCATAGGCGCCCGGCGCCAACTTCTGCCCGCCCATTTCGAGCGTCACTTCGGTGATCAGGTAGCCCTGATACTTCTGCCGGATACTCGTGGAGTATCCCGAGTTGTCCACCAGGCCCGCCAGCACGTAAAAGTCGTCGCCGAACCGGATGCCACCCGTGTTCCGCATCTGCACCGGCGCCACCTGCCCCCGAAAGAAAACCTGATCCGGAAAAATCTTGCCCGTAATGTCAGACGCCTTGAGGGCGGTCTCGTTCGCCGCCGGAGCCGCAGCCAGGGCGGACCGAAGCTGCAACGTCACCAGAAACAACAAAACTGCAAACGCGACCAATGCCTTCGCACGGCTCATCATGAATCTCCTTTGGCGTTGATGGCACGGAGGATATCAGAGAAACGCCGGCGGCCATTCTATCCGTTGGCGCGAATTGCGGGGACTTTAAGCCGACACATCTCCAAGAAATGCGGTCTTCCAGTTCCAAACCGGAAAAGAGATGGGGCAATCTGTCGCACGACCTGCCTGAGGTCTTACTCGAACTGCCTCCGAAATCCCGCGAACTCCTGCTTCAGGTCGGCAATCTCCCGATTGAGATTTGCGACCGCTTCCTCGAGTCGCGCGATCCGCTCACCGCCGGCAGAACTCTCCACTCGCGTCTCCACCGGCGCCGGGGGCGCATCCCATCCGGGTTGTTCACCACACAGCAGGTGCGCGTAGCGCGCTTCCTTCGTGCCCGGCTGGCGAGGCAGCACTTTCACCAGCGGTTCTTCCCGCGTCATCAGCTTCTGCAGGGTCGACTGCACGTCTGTGAGATCTTCAAAGGGGTGCATGCGCTCGGTACGTCCGCGCAACTCTCCCGGCGTCTGCGGGCCGCGCAGCATCAGCACGCACAGGAGCGCCGTTTCGCGTCGCGTGAAGTTGAAGGCCTCCTGCATGCGGTGCTCGTACTTGGGCACCCGACTGTCGGCCGTGCTCGCCGTTCCCGCGAGCCCTTTCTCGTTGAGTGAGTAGATCGCCTGCCGTACCGCTTCCTCGTTCAGGCTCATGACCGGATCGCGGTTCGACTTCTGGTTGCAGGCGTTGACTAGCGCGTTGAGAGACATCGGATAGTAATCGGGCGTGGTGATGTCTTTCTCCACCAGTGACCCGAGAACCCGGGCTTCGTTTTCGGTCAGGATAACGTTGGTAGCGCGGAAAGCAGTCATAGAGGCAACGCGGCTCCAGCACCCGGAGAGCAAACCGCCGTTTTCACGATGCTGGAGATGCGTCGTTATAGTACCGGGGACGGGCAAACCTCCGCAAAACCACGAAAGTAACCCGGGGGTAACCCTTCCAAGGGGCTGGTGGTTGAGGAGTCCTCGGGAAACTCGGAGGCGCAAGGCGCGAAGCTCGAAGCTCAAAGGCCTAAGACATAACACCTGAACCTGACACCTGCCTCTAAAACTTGCCAAACGTCCGCAGGGTGGCGATTTCTTTCTTGAGCCGCTCGATTTCCAGTTCTTTGTTGCGAAGGACGGTTTTCAAATCACGGTTTGAGGAGGCCGGCGGATCCGGAATTTGGGCCGGAGCGCGGCTCGGGGTAGTCGCCGGCTTGGCATCAACGCTCAGCGGGGTGAGGAATTCGAGCCCAAAGCAGAAGCCAGTCCGGCTGCGAACCACGGCAGCGATCCGCGCTCCGCCGGGCATCAGGAATTCCAGTTCCATCAGGTCGCCCGGCTTCAGAGGTACGCCCGCGTAGAGCGTCATGCCGCCCTCGCTCATTTCGATGCCACGACCCTGGACTGTCAGTTTGGAGTCGCCGCCGCGCGGAAACACGCGAACGGGTAGTTCTACCGGATGGCGCGACCAACGGCGCGTGTTTGCAGGGGAGGACATCTTTCACACCGCCAACTGAGGCACTTATCGTAGCGACCTTCGCCGCGCACGTGCAAGATTACGAAGGTTTTGAAAGGTACTAGTTACGTCCCGGACCAGCAGCGCTCCCGCCCTGCCGGAATATCTGCTCGAGTCTCCGGGTGCTGCCAGGCCCGGTTGCCAAGCGGGTGTAAAGGCGAAAGGTTCTCCACCCCAGCAAGGAGACCGGCTCCTTATCAACCGAGCGCCGGAAACTCCAGTTCCCGACCAAGGGTTCCCTTCCTCTCCAGACGAGCACGCGCTAAACCCGCGGTTCTGCCCGCGGGCCTGCGAGTGCGATGCTTCCTGCAAGATTGCCGCCGGAGGCGCCCTGGGCTGGATGGCCGCGGCAGCCGCGGAACTGGGCTTTTCCAAGCCGGTGCCTTCTCGCAGCGCCCGCGATCGGCTGGCTGGACTATCCTACGGGGAGCACCCAGGAGGTAAGACGCCATGGCACGGATCCGCGGGGCCGACTCCAGCCAGCAAGGACTGTTGAGCGGCCTGTTCACCCGAATCGTCTATTCCTTGACCCGGCGCAAGGTCGGACGCATCGTGATGCCGGTGCAGGTCACCGCCCATCATCCCAAGCTGCTGTGGGGTTACGGCCAGATGGAACAGTCGCTAGCCTCCAGCCACCTGGTCGACGCCGTCCTCAAGGACCTCGCCCAACTCCGCGTGGCCACTCTGGTCGGATGTCCCTTTTGAATTGATATCGGTTCTGCGGTCAGCAGACAAAACGGCATCTCGGGAGAGAAGATCGAAGCTTTACCGAATTATCCAACCAGCACTCTCTTCTCCGAAACAGAAAGAGTCGTCCTCGAGTACGCCGACGCCATGACACGCACTCCTGTCGAGGTGTCCGACGCGCTGTTTGGGAAGCTGCGCGGGAAATTCAACGAGGCGCAACTGGTCGAACTCACCGCCACCCTGGCATGGGAGAACTACCGCGCGCGCTTTGATCATGCGCTCGGCATCGAATCGGAGGGTTTCACCGTAGGCGGTTTCTGCGCGCTGCCCGTGCCAGCGGAAGGCAAAGGGTCGTCTCAAGCAGGCCGAATCATGACCGACTCGGAGTTTTCGGGTTGAAGACCTTTAAGATAAAGCCCGGAAACAACAAGTTGTGCAAGCGTGGAACCGGGTCGGGCGAAAGGGATGAATCGGCCGGGGGAACCTATGCGGCAGGTGGCAACCGGCCTTCATGCCGGCGCGCTTCAAACCACAGCGCAAGTTCGACCCGGTTGTGTACGCCGATTTTGTCGTAGATCGCACTGAGATAGTTCCTCACTACCTTTTCCCCAATGCCGAGTACCTTGGCGATCTCTCGGTTCTTCAATCCTTGGGCCACCAACTCGATGATTCGCTGCTGACGTTGGCTGGGCTTCCGGGTTTGGTCTGACAGACGTTTCCTGAGGGGCAACTTCGACCTCCTGGCGCGTGAGGGGCCGGTCTTAATGGCGTCTAGCTTCGGAGAGAGTGCCGGGACTGTCAACCCTAAAACGGAGGAGAATCGCGAATAAAAGCCGTGCCGACCGCATGTCCGCCGAGCCAAGACACCCTGCATCATCCATTCGGGGGACACAGCAAACGCTGTCCACCAGTTGAAAGCGACATCGCCCGGTCCAGTGAACTGCCAACCTGCATTTTCCACGGGTTGGTGATCGAATCTGCCAAAAAACGCCTCGGATGATTGTCGAAAAGCCTAGCTGAAGCGGAAAGTTTTTCGTGTTGCCGGAAGGCTCCTGCGTTATTACAATAGTAATAACTCAGCAAGGAGGGTGCTCTGTGCTCGAACTCAAGGTGCGCAAATTCGGTAACTCGCTTGGAGTTGTCCTGCCGAAAGAGGTCATCCACCGTCTGCATACTGGCGACGGCGAGCCGCTGTTTCTAATCGAAGCTCCGGAGGGCGGCTATCGGCTCACGCCGTACGATCCTAACTTCGAGAAAAAAATGGCGAAGGCGGACGACATCATCAGCCGCTACCGCAATACACTACACGTCCTCGCCAAGTGAGGGAACCTGTCTGGATCGACGAACGCGACTCTCTGTCGCTTCACGATCGTCTACTCGCACTGCATGGCGGGGCGGGCGGATTACGCGACCATACGTTGCTAAAATCAGCGCTGGCCAGGCCGCAACAACACTTCGCTTATGCTGAGTCTCCGAATGTGTTCGAGATGGCTGCCGCCTACACGGGTGGCACCGTACGGAACCATCCGTTCGTAGATGGAAACAAGCGCACGGGATTTGTTGTGGGAATCCTATTCCTCGAACTCAACGGGTACAGATTCGCTGCCAGCGAGGAAGAGGCTGCGCGGGCGGTCCTAGAGTTGGCAAGCGGCAACCTCGACGAAGCAGGCTATACAGCTTTTCTTCGCGGCAGTTCTTCGCGTAAGAAGAAATAGACGGCTCGGTCGATCATCACGAAAAGATCACAGTTTGCCGGCGAATCACCATATTCGTGCCAGGTGCACCCACGACCTAATCACAGCGGCGGCGAGAACTACGATTACGCATTGAGACTACGTCTTTCGACTCGCGGTACCCAATTGAGGTTGGTCGGCCCTAGCGGACGATTTTCGAACTTTCCTGTTTTTCGGACCAGTGCAGGCCCCTGAGAATGGGCTAGCCGGTGATGAGATTTTTCGCCAACTTCCTTTCCCGAGCCGTAGCCGTCTAAGCTTAGGCATACTGAGCGAATAGAGGAAATCGATGAACAGGGCCATGTTGCTCCCCGCTCTGAGCCTCGCGCTGTTCTCCGGGGCTCCCCAGAATTGTTTCGCGCAGGCCGAGTCTCGTTCCGGGCCAGGAGGGGCGCCCCAACCGACAAATGGCACCAGCATCGGCCCGATGGTGAGAGTGCGCGGCGGCACCGTCCAGATGGGGATTGAGGCTACCCAGATCCCTGATCTCGTGAAGACTTTCGACATCAATGTTCCCCAGTTGTTTCAGGATGAGGTCCCGAGACACTCGGTCACCCTCGATGATTTCTACATCGACAAGTACCCCGTGACTAATGCGCAGTTCAAGAGTTTTACCGATGCCAACCCTGAGTGGCACCCGGACCGTATTCCTCGCGAGCTTCACAACGGCAACTACCTGAAGCATTGGAAGGAACCGATCACCATGACGACCAAAGCAGACCACCCGGTTGTGAATGTCAGTTGGTACGCGGCGGTGGCCTATTGCCGGTGGGCAGGCAAGCGTCTGCCTACCGAGGCGGAGTGGGAACATGCGGCCCGCGGTGGGCTCGACGCACTTTTTCCCTGGGGCAATCAGCCCGTGGACCGCTCTCGCACGAACTTTTCTGGCAGCGGCCTGGGCACCACCTCTTCCGTCGGCAAGTATCCTGCGAATGGATACGGACTGTTCGACATGGCCGGCAATGTCTGGGAATTCCTGGCCGACGAATGGAAACCTTATCCCTCCACCCCCCAGAAAAACCCTGTTGTCGGCGGAAACCTGTTCCTCGATGGCACGGCGTTTCTTAAGGTCAAAACTAGGCGCGTGATTCGAGGCGGCAGTTTCGACGGAGAGCAGGTGAACTACTGGGTCGAGTATCGCGACAGCCACCCCCCGGACGGCGCGCGCGACTTTGTCGGTTTCCGCTGCGCGAAATGACTGTTGACGTGTTCAAAACACGAGAGGATACGTCTGCAATCGTTGAAACGGCGAATGATTTTATTGGTCGGGACGGGCAGATTTGAACTGCCGACCCCTCGCACCCCAAGCGAGTGCTCTACCAGGCTGAGCCACGTCCCGACGAAGGAAACCCGCAGCCTTGATCCGGGCCACGGATGGGGTTAACTTGGGAATTTTAACATCCTTGTCGCGGATTTGAGCGGACTCTCCGCATTTTCGACGCCCTGACCGGGTGTCGAGGAGTCCGCGATCCCGATTCCGCTCGAGAGCCCTCGCCGCGAATCTTTTCAACATATTTTTGCCCGTGCCGAACCCCGCCATGTACTGGGCGTAGAGACACGGCTCGCCCCTCCCTGGACCGCGCCCCCCGACTCTGCCGAGCGGGCTGCGCCCGAAGACCAGGCTAATGGCGCTTGCTGCGTTTCTGCCTGCCACGCGCTTGCGGGGGCGGCACTTCCTCGAACACGGCGAACTGGATTTTTTTCTCCACTGGATCGATGCGGTCCACCAGCACGCGCACCCGCTGGCCAAGACGGAACGTCTTGCGGGAACGCTGGCCGATGATCTCGCGCGTGGTCTCGTGGTAGGTGTAGCGGTCGTCGGTGAGCGTGTTCAGCGGAACCAGACCTTCGACGAACAGGTCGGTCAGTTCGACGAACAGGCCAAACTTGGTGACACTGATGATCAGGCCATCGAAATCCTCGCCGACGCGCTCCTGCATAAACTTGACCTTCTTCCACTCCATCAGTTCGCGCTCGGCGTCGTCGGCACGACGCTCGGACTGGCTGGATTCCTGGGCGATGTCGTGTAATTCGTCGAGCGGGATCGGGCCGCCGAGGGTCTCGAGGGATTTGTGATGCGCGTCGTGGTCGCGGCGCTTAGACCAAGGCGAGGGATCTTCTCCGTGACTCGCGCGGCCGCGTGGAACCTCGGGGGCCGAAGCCCCTTTCCTCTTTTCATCGTCATTGGCACGGCGGAAGTCGTGCTTTTCCCAGTCGCGCCCTTCCCAATCGCGACCTGCTCCCGGCGGCCCTTGCCCCTGGCGGGGCGCTCGACGAGCGGGAGCTTGTCCTGAGCTGAGCGAAGCAACCCCGGTCGCTCCACTGAATGAACCCGACACTCCAACCGGCACCTCTCCGTCCCGGCGCTCGGGCTGGGTGCGCAGGACTTCTTTCAGGATGCGATGGACGATTAGGTCAGGATAGCGGCGGATGGGCGACGTGAAATGCGTATAAGTCGGTGCAGCCAGCGCGAAATGACCTTCGTTGACTTCGGAGTATTTCGCCTGCTTCAGCGAACGCAGCATCAGGTAGCTCAGGATCTGTTCTTCTGCCTTGCCCGCGATTTTTTCGGTGAGCTTCTGGTACATGCGCGGGGTGATGTGGACTTCCTTGGGGATTTCGATCTCGCGCACGTTGCGGCCGGTGCCGTAGCTGGCGCGGCGGTCGGTTTTGAGTTGAACGCGTTGGATGGGCAGCGCGCCGACGCCCAGCGAGTAGCCGAAGGTCGCGGCAATGATTTCGAACTCATAGACGCGCTTGGCGTCGGGCTTCTCGTGAATGCGGTAGAGCGCGCCGACGCGCTTATTCTCGAGGTAGTGCGCCACGCTTTCGTTAGCCGCCAGCATGAATTCTTCAATGAGGCGGTTGGCCATGTTGCGCTCCGAGCGGGTGATGCCCTTCATCAGGCCGTTCTCGTCAAATTCGATGACGGGCTCAGGCAGATCGAAGTCGATGGAGCCACGGCGGACGCGTTTGCGGTTCAGGATCAGGGCGAGATCGCGCATCTGCTCGAACAGCGGAACCAACGGCGCGTAGCGTTTGCGAGTGGCCTCGTCGTGTTCGAGCGCGGCGTTGACGGCGGTGTAGGTCATGCGCTCAGTGGAGCGGATCACGCCTTCACAAATCTCGTAGCCCAGCACTTCGCCGCGATGATCGATTTCCATTACGCAGGAAAGAACCAGCCGGTCGAGGTGCGGGCGCAGGCTGCAAACATCGGTGGAGAGTTCGAGCGGCAGCATGGGGACGGCGCGGTCGGGAAAGTAGACGCTGGTACCCCGCAGGCGTGCTTCCTGATCGAGCGATGTGCCATCGGCGACATATTGCGCGACGTCGGCAATGTGCACTTGCAGCTCGTAGTTGCCGTTTTCGAGCTGGCGGACCGTGACCGCGTCGTCGAAGTCACGGGCGGTTTCGCCGTCGATGGTCACGATTTGCAGACCACGGTAGTCGCGGCGCTTGCGCAGTTCGCGCGCGGGAATGACATTTTCGACCGCCTGCGCTTCGTCGAGCACCTCGGGCGGGAAGCGGTGGGGCAGGTGGTGCTTGCGGATCATGATCTCGACGTCGACGCCGAAATCTTCTTCGTAGCCGAGAATCTCGACCACCTTGCCGCGCGGGTTCTGCGTGGGCGAGGGCCAGTCGGTGATCTCGACGTCGACTACCACCCCGTCGAGGTCGTCCCAGTTGGCACCGCGGGCGGCTTCATTGCCGAGCACACGGTGCTGGCTCTTCTTCCCGCGTGGCTTTTTTCTTTCCTCCGCATCCAGTGTGTCCTCCGCGGCTGGCTTCTCCGGAACTTCCATTCCAGGAGGGATCACGATTTCTTGCCGGATCTTGTCGTCGATGGGCGTGACGTAGTTGTGGCGCGAGCCGTAGTGGAACGTGCCAACCACGGTCGAGTGCGCGCGATTGATAGTCCGAATGATGCGGCCGTCCGCGCGGCCGTCGGGACGGATGGTCGCAACCTCGACCAGCACCTGGTCGCCGTGCATGGCCGACCCGGTGAAGGGCGGCGGAATGAATACGTCTCCCGCGAGGCGTTCTTTGAGGCGGGCGTCGAGCGACTGGGGGTCGGGGATGACGAAGCCGTAGCCGTCGCGATGCATACTGAGGCGGCCAACCATCATGCTTTTGCCGGCGGAGCGGTCGGGCAGCGCGTAGCGGTCGGAGTCGACTTTGAGGAGTTGCCCGTCCGCCACGAGGCGCTGGAGACGGTCGTCGAGTTCGCGGCGCCGGTCGCCGTGCAGGCCCAGTTCCCGGACAAGTTGCTTGAACCCGGCGGCGCGCTTGGACTGGCGCTCGATTCTCTTCAGGATGGCGGAGTCGGAGAGCATGGCGGTGAGCTTCTCCAAGAGACTATCTCACAAGGCAACGTCGGGGGTAATGTATGGGGGCCTCCCACCACGGCATTGCTGCACACCCAAGAAAACAATACCGTGGGGCACTACTGCTAGACGCACGGCCATTGGGTCGGCCTTATCGTGACATGGTTGGAGGAGTCAATCGGTGATGAGGCAGCGGCGTTCAACACTGCCAGCGCCCGCTTGGACGGCGGATTCGTCCGGAGCAGGCCCGCATCGCCTGACTCAAGCGATCTCCGCACGCACCTGCCCGGTCCCGAAATATCGTTCTTCGAGAATGTGGCGGTGGTGCAGTTCGTGCCCGGCGATGATGTAGGCGAGCGCGCGGACGGTGACTTCGTTTTTGTTGGCGACGCCGGCACGAGTCCAGTCGGCGGGGCGCAGGTTGCGGAAGAAGGCCAGGGTTGAGGCGCGGACGGTTTTGAACTCTTCCACCAGGTCGGCGAGGCGTAGATCGGCATACGGGCCGTCGCGCACGTAGTCGTCCTGCTCGAAGCCTGGTATCGGGGTACGGTCGTTGCGGGCGATACGCAGGGCGCGGTACGCCATGATGCGTTCGGTATCGATCACGTGTCCGAGAGCCTCCTTCACGCTCCACTTGCCCGGAGCATAGCGGAGTTCGCCATCCGGCTCGCTGCGCGCGGAGAGCAGTGCCACGGTCTTCGGCAGCTGGGTGGTGAGGGTGGCAACGATGTCGCTGCCGGGAATCAAGGAAATGTAACGGTCATAGTAGGGATTGTACTCGCCGGGCTTGGGGCGCTCCAGGGTGATGGCGCTGGTGGTCATGGCTCTCCTCGGTCGATCGGGATGGCGGATCGTGAACGCCAGTACACATTTTAGACGTGGCACGTGAGCCCAGGTTACAAGCAGTCCGGGGTTCTGGGATTTGAAGGCTCCACAGGCGCAGGAGGCGAGCGATTGGCGCCGGAGTGGGAAATGCCTTTCCAGGCCGGTGGTTATGCGTAGCAGTCCCTTTGACGCTACTCCGCTGACGCCTCGCTTTCGCTCCGGCCGTCCATCGCTCCGCCCAGCTTGCAAGCGTGATGTAAGAACTGCCAGCCGGTTGGCGAAATTACCGGTCTGCGGCGGGAAGGGTAACCGGCGCGCCATGGCTGCGCCAGTCCATTCGGGCAGGGCGGAGGCATCCCTTTTGGCATCAGCGAAAATCTCAATTTCCACAGGTGCGCTACAGCTCGGCGGAGTAGAATGCCAGTTGGTCACCGAAATGCGGCGGGTGACTCTTAATCCGACAAGAGGAAAGGACTTTTTCGCACATGTGGAAGCCCACGAATCAGCCTACGACCCCGGGACGGCCCGGAACTCCGGAGCCGGAGCCGCGTCCCGTAATGTCTACCCCGACGGCGCCGGCCGCGGCCGAATCGGCCCCGGTCCCGCGCCCGGTGACTGCG
>Ga0137401_10000093_pt1 | contig 28761 bp, 14 predicted proteins | sample CZOMad1_1_16fung_FD_108286 | JGI IMG/M metagenome (GOLD analysis project Ga0137401, IMG submission 108286) | Vadose zone soil fungal communities from Angelo Coast Range Reserve, California, USA - CZOMad1_1_16fungal (Illumina Assembly) | ecosystem: Environmental > Terrestrial > Soil > Vadose...
GAAAAAAAAAAATAAAAAAAAAGAAATTAATATAAAATATATATAATATTAAATTTTAGGGATTATTACACAAAAAATTTTTTTTTTTTTTTTTTTTCTTAATAAAAAAAATAAAGGAGACGAAACGGAAACGAAATTTTTTTATCTATAAATATTTATAAATATTTATAAATTAAAAAAAAAACTTATCAAACTTATCATAGACTAAGGTAAACTTCTCTCTATTTCATTTCTAAATTACAAATTTTGATGGCGCTCGCGCGTTCGCGCACTCACTGATTACCTAATTACTGATTCTCCCTTATGAAAAGTACCTTGTTTTCATCTCATTTTCATGGCCCTTAACTACTTAACTATAGCAAAAATCCTTACGTCATAATTAAATAAGCCGTAAGGCACATTTTTTTTGTTTGGTTTCGTTTTGTTTTGTGTAGGGTTAGATTTATTTAGCTTGATGTAACTTAGTAGGTTAGAGTGTAAGTGGAGAAACATAAAAATCTAAATTAAAAAATGGATTAATTAAACAAAACCCCCCTCAGCTCTTTAAGTGGAGCCCCCAGCAACTGTGTCCTGTGTCAGTCGTTGGAGGGGGAGGTAGGGAGTTTACCTTGTTTAATTAGTATTTAGTGTTTGTTAATTTCTTATTTCGATTAATATTAATAGAGTATTAATTATTAATTATTAATTATTAATTATTAATTATTAATTATTAAGGGGTTATTGTATATAATTTATATCATTATTAAGGGGTTATTGTATATAATGTATATAATGTATATAATTATTAAGGGGTTATTGTATATAATAAATTTGTTACTGAAACATGTAAGTTATCTAAAATCAGATTAGGATAAATTCCTAATATTACTACAGGTATTAATAAAGTGATTAAACTTACAAATTCTATTCTTGATATATCTTTAAGTGGTTTCAAATGTTTAGAATATTCACCATAAGAAATTCTATTGTATAATAAAATAGTATAACAAGCACTTAAAACTATTCCTGTTCCACCTAATATAGCAATAATTGGATTAACTGTTCATATACCTAATAGACTCATTTGTTCCGCAACAAAATTTAAAGTTAAAGGTGTAGCCATATTAGCTAAACTAAATATAAAAAAGAATATTGTAAAAATTGGCATATAAACCGCTAATCCTTTAATATATTTAATTAATCTTGTTCCAGTTCTATCATAAATTATTCCTCCTACACAAATAAATAAAGCAGGACTTACACAACCATGTGCAATAGATAATAAGATAGCTCCTTCAATACCGACAACAGTATTAGAAAATATACCTAAAATTCCTAAAGCCATATGAGTAATTGAAGAGTAAGCAATTAATCTTTTAGTATCCTGTTGAATAATTGTAGCTAAACTAGCATAAATTAATGTAATAACAGCAATTGTTTGAACTAAAGGACTAAAATAATGAGTAGCATCAGGTAAAAAAGTTAATAAAATTCTTAACATTCCATAAGAAGCTAATTTTAAAATTGTACCAGCTAATATAATTGAACCAGCTAATGGAGAATCACTATGTGCTAAAGCTAATCATCTAGATAAAGGTCATACTGGAGTTTTAATTGCAAAAGCTATAAAAAATCCTAATCAAAGCATTTTTTGAGCATCTAAATTAATATCAATTAAAGATAATAATAAAAAATCAGTTGAACCAACCATCGATTGTATACTTAAAATTGATAACAGCATAGGTAGACTTCCAAATAAAGTATATAAAAATAATAATAATGCTGATCTAGTTTTATTTTCTCCTGATCCATAAACAATAATAATTATGAATAAAATAGGTAAAACACTTTCAAAAAATATATAAAATAATAATAAATCTAAAGCAACAAATGTTAAAATTTGTAAACTTTCTAATAATAAAAAAGATATTAGAAAATACTTTAAATTATTATTTATATTTGTATAATTAGATAATAAAGCTATTGGTGTAATAAAAGTTGTTAATAAAACAAAGTATAAAGAAATTCCATCTAATCCGATATTTAAATCACAAAAACTTAATTGATTAAATTCGTAAACAAATTGAAAATGATTAACACTTGAATCAAAATTTAATCATATAAAAATAGAGATTACAAAATTTATTAAAGATGTAGAAATAGCTATATTTTTCATTTTAGTTCGACTTTCAGTTGAATTTTCATTAACTGGTATTAAAAATAACGAACCTAAAATAGGGATAAGTATTAATAAGGCTAACATTTTTTTTTTAAGGTTTAAATATTCTTATTTATTGTTACGTCTTACCTTTATTCTATTTATTAAAATACTAAATATTTTTTAAGTTAATTACTTAGTAACAAACAAAAAATTATTTTTAAGTTTAAAATTGGGGATATGAATATAAATTTATTATATCAAGAGCTAATATAATTTAGTGCCGACGGCGCCCTTATCTTTTGTTTAAATAAATAAATAAATAAATAAATAAATTAAAAAGTATAGGCCAGCGCTTCTTTTCTTTATTTTTTTATTTTATTTAAATTAAAATAAAAAAAAGGGGGAGCGCTGCGCCGGGTTTAAACTTTGAGGGGTTGAAGGGGAGCCCGCCATACTAACTCCTTTAAGGAAGGGCCGCCGATAGTGCCGCCTCTTCTTTCTGCTCTCCTAAATTGTTTTACACCTCAAACCTAAAATTGTTTTAAGGTTTGAAGGAGGGACGGCTGTATATAAAATTATTTTACAATATTATTATTTAAAAAATCTGATATTGATTTACTACTTAATTCTGTTCTAAAAGCCAAATAAGAAACACCTTTAACTTCAAAAGGTTTATTTGTATCTAATTTTCGTCTGTAAAAATTTGACTTATCCATATCTAAAAATTTAACAACATCTTTTGTAAATTCAAAAGGTTTACCATTTATTAATTCCATTGTTCAACTATTATACAAAAATACTTCCTGGTTTTTAGGCTTTAAATATTTTGGATTATTTAAAATACTATCTTCTTGCTCTTTTGTAATAGGCGAGTCAAAATAATAAATTCCTTTTTTTGAATCAGGTTTTAAGCTATTTATGTATTCGTTAACTGTATTTCAACTTAAATTTATATAATCAGCAAAAACTTGTTTACTTTTGAAAGGGCCATTATTTATCAATTATAATTTTCCTTTACTATTAATTTGATAACCTCATATAGTTGGCAAACTGTTGTATTTATATGGTCTTGCTTTAATCAATTCTTTAGTTAATTAAAAAGCTTCCGATAAGTTTTCTAAAGGTTTAGTATATAATAAATAACCATTTTTAGGGTAATCTGTATTTATAAAAGGTTTAAATGAACTATAATCTAAACCGGTTATATTTTTTACTTTAGTTAAATTAGAACAAAAATCTAAAAATTTGATTTCACCACTATTTAGTTTCAAATCATAATTAAATTTATATAAATAAATAGGATATTGGTTTTTGATATTTCTTTCTAAAATTGGTCTCTGTCTAGCTATTAAGAAATCCATAAACCTATCACTTTTTGGTGCAATAGTATTAATTGAAAAAACAGCATTTAAAATAGGCTGATATTTATCTAATCATTTATTTTCAATCTTTATATGTAAATTGATATCTAAATCTAATATCTCTAAAATATGGATATTAAAATGTTCCCAACCTATTTTAGATATTAAAGTATATAATTTAGATTGAGCATTTAAGGATTTTTACCTTCAAAAATGCGAAGTGAATCTTTTATTAAAGTTCGACGCTCTACCCAAATACAAAATATTAGGAGCATATTTATATTGGATCATATAAATACCACCTTTTTTTTGTACTTTTTTTTTGAAAGCTTCTCGTTCTTTCAAATCCATAAAATTCAAACAACTAATTTTAGGTTTTTGATCCATTTTTTTTAAATCTAAATATTTTTTCGAGTTATTGTTTAATAATTCATTAATAGTTTGTCTATGTGTAGGAAAATAGTTTCAAACGTTTGAAATATCTAAAAAATGATAACCTTTATTTGCAACTAAAATTAGATCACGGTAATAAGTACTTAGATCTGGATTAAATAATACTATAGATTTAATACCTGAAGAATAAGGAATTAATGATAGATTTTTTAAAGAAGAAACGCTTTTGCTGGAAGTTCCAGTATATGGAATGATAGATAATGATGAATATCTTAAAGTCGATTCAGTGTAATCAATTTGATCTATAAATAATAACAAATAGAAAATAAGAATTAAAATAATTACATAATAAAGTAATTTAAAAAAAGAATATAAATTTTTGGCTTTAAGATTAAAAATAAGCAGATTAATAGAGATCAATAGAATATTAAGGTAATAATAATTATAAAGATTTTGTCATTTTAATAAACTACATTTTAATAAACAAGTGCCCAGGAGGCTACGAAGGATATAGGGGGTTAATTTTAGGTAATTAATAACGAAAGTTAGTATAGTAAAAAAAGAAATCTCCAATTTAAATAAAATTAGAGTTAAAAAGGAGCAAAGTCAAAAGCAACTAAAATACTTGGAACTAAAATTATAAAAGCTACGGCTACTGGTAAAATTTGAAGTCAACACAACTCCATCAATTTGATATACGATATCCGCGGCAACGTAGCTCTGAATAATACAAACAAAAAACAAAACAGACAAGTTTTTATACCCAAGACAATAGATTGAATATTTAAAACAGTATTATTTACAAATAATTCAGTCATATTATAACCACCTAAAAATAAGATAGCTGTTAGACTACTGAATAATACAATTGAACTATATTCACCTAAAAAGAAAAAGACAAAAGGAACAGCACTGTGTTCTGTCATAAATCCGGATACTAACTCCGATTCCGCGGCGGTTTACTTTACTTTAATTTAATATAGTAATTACCTTTAAACAATTTACCTGATCGCACATATCTACCAACCGTATGTTTAGAGCAATCAAGAAATTTAGCTAATTTTACACTATTTTTGAATGTTAAAACATAAACATTATTTTCATTATATAGACTTACTGCTTTCCCCATTATATTTGATATAAGTAATTTTGTGCTTAAAGTATGTTTTCTTAACTTACCAAACATGGGCTTTAGTTGTCCAGATTTACTAATAAATTTTCGAGCTTAGGCTGTATGTTTATAACCTAGCAGGAAATTAAATTTGCAGTACGATCAAAATTATATACTTGCTCAAAAGGAAAATAACTCATAAACAATGTTTCTTCTTAAAAAGTCGGTGATATTTGCTAAAGTATAAGGAGCGTAAGCGTAAATTACAAATTGAAAATTTTCTTTACAATAGTATTAAAAAACATAAGCAATACAGAGTGATCAAAAAGTAAAATAAATAAATAGGTTTATTTAATAATTTCTGCCGCCCCTTTAAGAGGCAGCCTCTTCTTATTTTTTTTTAATTAAAAAAAAAGGGGCGGCCGTTACGTCTTTTTTTTTTAATTACTGCCGGCGGCGCAAGCGCGCCGCTCCCCTCATATAAAAAAAAGCCTGCGGGAGCCTTTTTTTTTAATTTTAATTCAAAAAAAATAAGAAGGAGAAAAGAAAGAAAACAATCAAAATATTTCAAAAGTAAGTTACTACTATATATAAATAAGTATAGTAAAAGTTTTTTGACTATCTATTATCTATTATTTTATTATTACTAGACCATTCCGTATAGTCAATGAAATATAATATTTTTTATTTGCTGATTGAACATGTTTTTTATCATTTTGATAATTTTATAAAATTTAATTATAGATAAAAACTTAGATTGTCTCAGAAAATAGGAATGTTAATTAAGCCTTACAAAGGCTAAGAAACCAAATCTAAAGTATAGCTTCTTGTAGATCAAAAGGTGTTCTAGAAGTTTCAGCTAGAATAGAAATAAAAAAGAAAATAAAAACAGGAAGTAAAGGTATTATAAATCAAATCGATTGTTGACTCTCAATTATTAATGTAAAATTTAATGTTCCAGTTAATAAAATTATTATAATAATTGCCGCACTTAAAATTAGTTCATAAGAGATCATTGCGGCTGTAGATCTCAGAGATCCCAATAAAGAATATTTAGAATTGGAAGATCAACCTGCAAACAACACTCCATAAACACCTAAGGAAGATAAAGCTACAGTATATAAAATTCCCATAGAAAAATCTGTAATTGCTAAACCAGGCCCAAAAGGAACAATGGCCCAACCTAATAAACTGAATACTAAAGTAGCAACTGGAGCTAAATAAAATAAAACTTTATTAGATTGTGATGGAATTATAGTTTCTTTAAGAATTAATTTTAAGGCATCGGCGACTGTTAGTTAATTAAACATAATTAAACATAATTAAACATAATTAAACATAATTAAACATAAATTATTCATTTATTCATTTTTTTAATTTATTTATTTATTTATTTATTTATTTATTTATTTATTTATTTATTTATTTATTTATTTATTTATTTATTATTTATTTATTTATTTATTTATTTATTTATTATTTATTTATTATTTACCGCCACGCTCCTCTCCTAGATAAAAAAGAACAAAAAAGCGCCTTGCGCCGTCAGATCTAAGATTAATTAATCTAAATCTTAATCCTAATCTGAATCTTAATCTTTATCTTAATTTTAATCTTCATATATAATAAATATTTATAAATGTTTAATCTAACTAATAGATCATGTTATCATTATTAATTATTTTTTACTGTATTTTTATATAAAATAAAGTAATATAATAATATAATACGTAAGATTTACTGATCTTTGAGACCTCTTTATTTTCTGCCTATACTTTTTTTTTTAATTTACTTATTTATTTATTTATTTATTAAAAAAAAAAGATAAGGCAGCGGGAGCCTTTTTTTTTAATCTTTTTTTTATTTTAAAAAAAAAAGATAGGAATAAAAAAAAGTTTGAGAGATTTTTTATTTATTTTTTTTTTTTTTAAAAAAAAATTTTATAGAGGTCTGCTGGTTAATTATTTTTTTGCTCCTAAGCTCCTAAGCTCCTAAGCTCCTAAGCTCCTAAGCTCCTAATAAAACAAAAACTCATTTTGCCCGCCGCGCTTGCTTTTTTTTTATTTTCTTTTTTTTTATTTAATTAAAAAAAAAGACAGAAAAAAAAAAGCTTGCGCCGGCCCTCCTCTCCTGCTCTTTTTTTTAATTAAAAAAAAGGATAGGGAGCGCGAGATTGGAATTGCCTACTTTAGGCTTTTATAACAGCTTGCGCAGTGGTCGAGAAATTCGCCGTTTGGGTAGTACGGATTTCTGTTACACTTGCCACGATATTTATTTAGGGATGGCAAAGAAGTTTTTGAGTTTTGAGTAGGGATGGCAAAGAAGTCAATTTTTTTTTTATTAATTGTTCCAGCATATTATCTTATTTTTTCACTTTAATTACTTTCATACGACCTATGAGAAGATGAGAAGAAAATTATGTGCCGCTCTGCTTATTAAAATCTAATATTTAAGTATTTCTTCAGTATTTATAGTATTTATAGTAGTTATAGTAGTTATAATATTATTATTATTCGATTTATTTGTTATTGATTTTTTTATATTAGAATAAGTAAATCAAGTTAATTAAAAACAATGTACTTTATGCACGTATTTTTTTCCGTCTCCATTTATACAATTTATACCCCTTCACTGCTCTTTAAGTTTTAAAGGGGAGACGCGCTTTTCTTAATTTTTTTTTATTTTATTAAAATTAAAATAAAAAAAAGGGAAAGGAGGGGAGCAGCGGGTGCGGGAGCCGAGCCTTTATTTATATAAAGGCCAAAGGGAAAGGCCATAGGCCCCTTTCTTTTGATTAGTACGGGAGGAAAGGTATTTTTTTTTCTTTTTTTTTTATTACTGCGCCGGCGCAAGCGCGGCCAAAAAAAAGAAGAAAGGACAGGCGGCGCGCTTGCTATACTTTTTTTTTAATTTACTTATTTATTTATTTATTTATTTATTTATTAAAAAAAAAAGATAAGGCCGTGACGTAAGTCCCGTTTTATGATTTAACCTTTACAGATTCAAGATTAGCCCTGCTTAAGTCTAATCCATAGGCATCGAGCTTTTTTTCTTAAGTAAACAAGTAAAAACTTGCCCTAAGTTAATAATAATAAATTAACTAACTTTTTTTTTTATTTAAAATTTAAGCTTTAATTTAATCTTCATTATTAATTTTTTTAGGCGTCGCCCCTTCAGCCCCTTCATCCCCTTCAAGGGGCGTCGGCGCTGATTTTAAGTCATTAAGTAAAACAGATTTTGCTAATAATTTTTTTTTTAAATTATTTGAAATTGCTGATCTAAATAAATAACAGTATTTTTCATTTAATAAAGTTGCTTTTTCTGTATCTATATAATATATTACAATTTGTCTAGATATTTTATAAGTCAAATAGCATTCTTTAATAGAATTAAAAGGTTTATTATTAATTAATTCCAATGTATTAAAATCATACACGTAAACTGACTGTGTTCTAGGTCTTAGTTTTAAAGGATTACTTAAAATAGTTTTAATTATTTCTGGTGTAATTGGCTTACTAAATGCATATAATCCCTTTATACTATCTGGTTTTAATAAATCGATAAATCTTTTTACCGATGTATTAGGAATTCCTAAAAACTTTCCGTATGCTATAAGACTTTCAAAAGGAGCGGATGTTACTAAGTTAAATAATCCTAGCTTCTCGAGCTGATAACATCAAACTTTAATTGAATAAACTCCTGATCCATAGATGTCTCAAGTTCTTTTCACTAGTTGTAAAGTTAGTTTGAAATTTGTAATTGGCGATGTATAGAAAAGATAACCATTTAAAATTCTATTACTATCGATAAATTTACTCATGATGTTTCTATCGACCCCAGTTAATTCACTAGATTTTCTCAATCCCAAAGAAGTAGCCATAAATTGAAACAACAGTTCCGGTTTAGAATGTAAAGATTGATTTAACAAATTACTATCTATTTTGTAAATTCATATTAATTTCGGTTTTCTACTATGCTTATTTTTTAGTTCTAATGAATTATTATGTTTATTATCAGATATAGACAATTCCTTTTTAATTAAACTTTTTTTCGGATTCCATCGACCACTTGTCATAGTATTCAAAATAGGATTAAATTTAATAAAATAAAAATTTTCTCTTTCTATTTGCAATTCTGGGTTCTTAGGTAATAATTCGATTATATGAAAAGTAAAATTTTCCCAGCCACCAGCAGCTCTAACAAAATTATAGAATAAATTGCTAGTAAGTAATCGTTCATCTCTCAAAAAATGATTTATATGCGAAGCTAATCTACTAGAAAATACAAAGGCCCGACCTATATAAAAAATATTAGGATTATATTTATATTGAATAGCATAAATTCCACCTAATAGTTCTTCAGTGTTTCTTAGTTTAGCATATAATTTATTTCGTTCGGCAACATCAAGTACATTATGAATAGTATAAAGAGCAGGAGTATTTAAAGGTTTCAATTTCAATCCTTTTGATTTAGCTATTTGTTTTAATTTATTAATTGCCTCATTCAGAATTTCAACTTTTTTATCATTTGCGCACGCGGAATTAGTTTCAACTGTTTTATTTGATTTGGTCGTACTAAAAGGAAAATATGGACTATATCAAGGGTTATGACCGCTTCTAGCTCAAACAATTATAGGTTTACCATTAGACAACATGATTATGCTGCTTAATAATTCTATAGTAGGAAAAATACTATTTTTAACACTATAATTACTAATTACAAAAGGAAAAAAATCTAAATCCTCCTGACATTGGGATTTTAAGCTTACTAATAAAACAAGCAATCAGCAAAAGGACAATATAATTAATAATACTAAATAAACTAAAAAAAATATAAAAAAAGGTATAGAATAAATAATTAAACATTCTAACAACTTACATAAATGGGATCAAACTAAAAATAAAAGCTTTTTACTAAGTTTTTTTAACGGATTTAAAATCCCGTAGAACCCGACGATTTGAGGCCCGACCCGCCTCTGCATGGATGCGAGTGCCTTTCTTTCTATAAGTGTCATAAATGCTACAGATAATAATACTGGTAACAAAATAGTTAAAACATCAATTAATCCAATAATAATTTCTGAGAGATTAATCATTAAATTCTGGTTTGTCATTATTTTATTTACTTTTTTTTTATTATTCTGCTCTCCCCTCCTCAGGCCTCAGGAGAAAAACCTCCTTCATAATACTCCCGAGAAGGCGACTGCCGTCGGCAGAGCTTTTTTAAATTAATTCATAAGCTATTATCAAATTAATTATAACACAAATTTACAGAGCTCCCCCTCCTCTAAGGATACTAAACCCGCCTTACTGAAGGGGTTTTGGCTTTTGGGTTTTGGCGGAGGGGTCTACCGCTGAGATTGTTTATAATTATGATAAGATTTAAAATAGTTAGAATCCTATATAATTAAATTATTCTACTGTAAAGTACTAAATTATTTAATAGTTATTAAATCGGGCGCTTGCGCGCTTACTCGATTGCGACGCCCTTATCTAATTTAATTAGATTGTGCCTGCGCTATATTCAAGCGAATTTTATGTTTATGCCAGAATTTAAAGCTTTAAGATGTACCCTTTCCCGTCTTTTTGTTTTTTTAATAAAAAAAAAGATTAAAGGGAGGGCACCCCCCAAACTAAGCTACCTAAGGCTAAGGGAACCTCAATTCCAGTGCGCCATTGCGATTGCGGTGGGAAAAGAGAGTAATAAAGCCACCTTGTTTTGGCTAAGGAGACCACGGTTAAGACAGGTTGTAAAGGCTGTCATCCAATTTAATAATTTAACAATTTAACAATTTAACAATTTAACAATTTAACTATTTAACATAGACAAGATAAAATATCAAGAATTTATACATAAATATATTAAAAATAGTTATTTTTCTTTTTAAAAATACATTATTTAATATTTAGAATTAATTAAATTTTAAAAATTTTTGGTTTATCGATCTATATATATTAATAAATATAAATTTTTATATTTATATTTAATTGTACAGTTATATTAAATAAGTAATTGATTATTATTTCTGCCGCCTGCGGGAGCGGCAGCCTCTTCTTATTTTTTTTTAATAAAAAAAAAAGGGGCGGGCCGCGCTCCTTTTCTTTATTTGAGGAGAAGCGCCGGCCGCCTCTTCTTATTTTTTTTGGCAACGCCTAAATTAAAAGTAAAAAAAAAGGGGCGGGCCGCGCTCCCCCTTATCTCCTCTAAACTCTTCTGATGAGAACAGGAGGGGAGCTAAAACAGAGGACTGAGAGGCCTTAGAGATGAAGGGCATACATTCAATTTCTTACTTTATTACTTTCTTACTAAATAATAATTAATTGTTTGCCGGCCGTTCATCGGCCTTACTTAATAAAATTTAATAAAACTGCACTGCTTCCTTAAGATTAATAAATATTGAAGATAATGAAGTTAATAAAAATTATTAATTTTATAATTATAGTTATTAACTTTATGAACATGTAACGATAATAATTATTTCTTGCCTGCGGGAGCCCGCTCCTTAAAATCGCTCTCCCCCCTTATTCTGCAACTGCAAACAAAAAAAGACCCCCTCTGCTCTTAAAGTTTGATTTTTTAAAGAAAAAAAAGTTTTGAGGGGAGCGGGCCGCGCTCCTTTTCTTTATTTTTTTTTTTTATTTAAATTAAAATAAAAAAAAAAGAGGAGAAGCGCCGGCCGCCTTATCTTTTTTTTTTAAATAAATAAATAAATAAATAAGTAAATTAAAAAAAAAAGTATAGGCAGACCAGATTTTTTTTTAGGTAGTAAGGTAGCGGAAGGGCACTTTTAACTAATAACTTCTTCCGCAGGACAGACGGCTCCCCTCCTCTTTTTTTTTTCTAATAAAAAAAAAAAGGGAATAAAAATTAATAAAAATGCATGTGGCCTTAAAAATTGTAAAAATAGTCAAAATAGTCAAAATAGTCAAAATAGTCCTTACTTAAAATAGTCAAAATAGTCCTTACTTAATAAAAATGCAGGTATTCTTTGATTAATTGATTAATTGATTAATTGATTAATTGATTAAGGAAAAGAAAGTATCTAATTACTATTATTATAATTATAATTAATCGAATAAAATTTTAGATTTATTCCATTGTAAGTTTGGGTAAGTTAGGGTAATTAGGAAAAGTTAGGGAAAGTTTACGCGATAGCGAGAATGCGTACAGTAACCAATGGCTTCGGCTTTTTTGCTTTTTTTTTGGCGACGCCTGTAATAAAATTTTATTTATTTTTTGTTTATTTTAAAAAAAAAAAAAAAAAAAAAAATAAATAAAAAAAAAAAAAAAAAAAAAAAAAAAAAAAAAAATAAATATAAAAACTAACGCTTACGCTGCTTTCGCTGAGGAGAGGATAAAATATGCTGAAGTTTTTTTTCGGCTCTCGCGCTCCCCGTCCTTTTGTTATTTACAGGGCAACTCTACTTTAAGAGCAGAGAAGGGCTGCTCACGCTGCTCCCGCTGCTCCCGCTGCTCCCGCACAGAAATAATTAAGTTTTTATTTTTATTTTTATATAATAGATTATGGGATTACAGGGTAAGATCAGAGATTTGAACTCTGTTCCCCGCATCCACAAAGCGCAATTTTTCCAATTAAACTAATCTTACCACTTTTAATATCTTCATTTGTGAATTACTCTAGTTTAATAATTTAATAAGTATGATCGGATTGGGTTTTAATAATTTAATAGTATTGCTTAAGCGTGTCGCTTGTTTACTTAAAACTTAAAACTTAAAACTTAAAACTTAAAACTTAAAAAATCCGGCATTTAATTATTACCACACAAAGCTTTAAATTATTAAATTACAGCCGGCGGTAACCTTAAAAAATTCCTTCGCGCTAAATTAATTTAGGGGAGCGCGGCTGCTCCCGCTGCTCCCGCTGCTCCCGCTGCTCCCGCTGCTCCCGCTGAGCTTTGAGGGGAGCAAAAAACAAAACGAGAGAGGCGGGCTTTCGCGCTTGCGCCGCCTTATCTTTTTATTTAAATAAAAAAAAAAAAAAAAAAATTTTTTGTCGACGAAAATTTCTCCCGCTCCTTAAAGGAGGCTCAATCTTCTTAAAGGAGGGTCCTTAAAGGAGAGGGGGGGGGAAGCAACAGGAGGGGGGGGCGCTCCCGCAGGCGGCAGATATTAATTAAGGACCCTAGTCCCCTTCTCTCCTTAAAACTAATTTTTGTTTAAGGTTGAAGGTTTAAGGTTTAAGGTTTAAGGAGGGCCTTCAACCTTAAAGAGCAGTATAGTTCTAGTCGCAGTTTCTAACTCATATGATCCCTATAAATTTAGATCTAACAGTTAATAGGTTAGAAAAACTGCTATGTCAAAATTCTTAACTGAAATCTATACTCATAGTTTAAATAGATTAAATGTATTACGAGCTTTTTTGAATTTTTTTTTATAGTGTTTATTTATTAATTAATTTTGTCATTCTAGATTTGGACGCACTAATTAAAATTAAGCCGTAACGTTCGCCCGTCACTAATACTAATAATAATAATAATACTAATAAAGCCGAGCTTTCTTATCTTTTTGTTTATTTTGCCTATACTTTTTTTTTTAATTTACTTAATTATTTATTTATTTATTAAAAAAAAAAGATTAAAAAAAAGAGAATAAAAAAATTTGAGGTTTGAGTTTTTAGGTTTTAGGTTTTAGGAGAGAAGGGGCAAGGCTTATTGAATATATTTTAATAAAAATTAAAAATGTATTGACTTAATAAAAATGTAGTAACTTTAGAACTTTAGAACTTTAGAACTTTAGAACTTTAGAACTTTAGAACTTTAGAACTTTAGAACTTTAGAACTTTAGAAGACGACGATTGCTTAGACTTAAAAACAAGATAGTGGTTATAAGGGTTATATGGGTTAATAAATATATATACATTTAGTTGTATTGTTGTATTGAATAAATAAGGTTCTCCTAAGCATATGCTATTTTTTTTATTTCATCAAAAAAAATAACACAAAAAAAGAAGGCTATCAAAAAATGCGCTCCCCCTCCTTAATTGACGATTAGCTTAATTAAGAAAAGAGCGCTCGGCGTTAATAAAAGTTAAAAAAGAGTTAATATTTCATTTATGATTCACCCTCCTACCTCTACATAGCAATTTCAATTTAAATTTCGAATTGAAGCAATTAATGCAGGAGGAAGGGGAGAGATGAAGGAGAAGGGGGAGAAAGGAAAAGGAAAAGAAGCAAATACAAAGTCTAAGCTCGAAGTATACTAATCCTTAGGATGTATATCCTCTATGGTGTATACTTTTTGTTCTACAGGGCGATCAGTGTAGAACGGTTCTTTCCGGGTTTCATCATCCAAAATCATAACCTTGCTCTCATCTAAAAGGGTGTTAAAATTAAAACAATAATTACAATTAGGTCTATGACAGTTAAGGTAATTCTGATTTGCTAGAACAGGGGGTAACAAGTACAATTTCAAAAATGGGTCATAACGTGGAGTGGAAATCACTCTATGCGCGAAGGCCATGTCCGTTCAGAATGCTAAAGCTGAGGAAGATTCGATTCTTATGCTCTTATCCAAACCATTGAAAATTAACGTTCTTAATCATGGGCTCATAGTCTTATCCCTGCTAATAATCATATAAGAGCGGGATCCACGTGTTAAAGTTCGACCTCTTGAAGGTTCAGTTGAATTACTATCACTAAGTAAAAAGTGATCTTTAAAATTAGGGGCGTCTTTACCAATGGCATTTCCGCCGGCCGACGTCCCTTCTGAGCAATTAAACATATCTGTTAATAAAAAATGATTTGGGTAATGTAATAAAAAATTTCAGTTTATATCTAATAATTTATTCAGACCGGATATAAATATATTAAAATAAATATTAATAAAATTAATAAAACAAACGAACAATACTCAAAAAATTCCAAATTTTAAAAAGATATTATTACCTTTTTTAAAATCAAAATTATATGAATCATCGACCCCCTTAGTATACACTAGTAAAATCCCTAAGAACAAAGATAGTAATACAAAAAAAAAGAAACAATAATCTAAATTAATTGATAAGATAATAGTAAATAAATCTATATTAAATTGATTTAGAGAAATAAAGTACCCATAAGTTATATATAGTATTTTAAATGTTATAATAGTTATTATAAAATAATAAAGATAATAATATATAAATAGGCTCTTCATATTTTCATTATGTTTCATTGATTTGTTATTACTATTATTCTTACTCTTACTCTTACTATTACTATTACCCTTAAAAATCGGGTATAAATCTATTGATCGTTTAGTAAATAATACTCAAAAGAATAATAAATATAAAGCATAAAAAAAACCTAGAAGTATAAAGGTGCTTCACATCTCATCAGAAATTTCTGAGATAAAAGTATTATAATACTTTAGTATACCAGAACGCAATAAAAATGAACTTAGACCAGGTATTAATAAGAAGCAAAAGTAAGATTTATTCCCCTTTATCACAGTATTGTTAATGTTAATTATGGTAGTAAAATTATTTATTATTTTTTTTATTATTGATGAAATTTTTAGAGCAAACATTTTTATTTTTAAATTTAAAATGTGTAGCCCGTCCGGAAATAAAATGATGAAAATAATTCAAAAATTTATTAAACTAAAAAGAATAATGTAAATAATAATCAATTTAAAATTTTATAAAATATTAATTTTTTTAGCGTAAGCGAAGCGTAAGCGAAGCGTAAGCGAAGCGTAAGCGAAAAAAAGACTAAGGCTAAGGCAAAAAGGAAAGAAGACAGCGCTCCCTATCCTTTTGTTTAGTGTCGAGAGTCGAGATAAAAAAAAGAGGCTCCCGCTGCTCCCTTTTTTTTTATTTTCTTTTTTTTTATTTAATTAAAAAAAAAAGACAGAAAAAAAAAATGCTCCCGCTGCTCCCGCTGCTCCCGCTGCTCCCGCAGGAAAAGGAAAGAAGACAGCGCGTATATTTATCTTTCTTTTTTTTTATTATAAAAAAAAAGACGGGGCTGCCCCTCCTTTAGGAGAGGGGCGGCAGCATAATAATTTGAATAATTAATTTAGTTTAATTAAGTAATTATAATTATAATTATATAAAAAATTACTAATAAAAATTAAATGTAATTGGTATATTGATTATTTTATTAATTCAATTTTTTTTTTATTTAAACTATAAGAAAAAATTTTGGTTACATAGTTATATAGAATGTGTTATATCCTATACTTATATATAATATTTACCGGAATATTAAATTAGGACTCCGCCGAGCTCCCTATCCTTTTTTTTAGTTAAAAAAAAAATGAATTTATTATTATTATATAAAGTTAAAAACGGCCCTTACCAGGCTCGAACTGATATAAACTACTCGAAAAATAGTTGTACTAACCATTATACGAAAGGGTCTAAAAAATAAGACGTGAGGGCGATTGCGCCGCTTACGCCTCTTTTAAAATAAAAAAATATATAATAAAAATTATAAAACATAAAATATAAAATAAAATATTTTAAATAAAAAAATATTAGATCTGCCTTATCTTTTTTTTTTAATAAATAAATAAATAATTAAGTAAATTAAAAAAACAAAGTATAGGCCCCCCTCCATACTAAACCCCAGCACCGTTGTCAGGCGGGGGCGCTCCCGCCGCTCCCGCCGCTCCCGCCGCTCCCGCCGCTCCCTTTTTTTTTATTTTCTTTTTTTTTATTTAATTAAAAAAAAAGACAGAAAAAAAAAACGCTCAGCCGTCCGGCCCGCCGCTCCCTTCTCTTTTTGTTAATCTTTTTTTTATTCCGGCCGACGCTCCCCCTTTTTTTTATTTTAATTTAAATAAAATAAAAAAATAAAGAAAAGATGCGCGGCCCTATACTTTTTTTTTTAATAATAAATAAAAAATTAAGCAAATTAAAAAAAAAAGATAAGGCTGCCGTCGGCAGGCGTTGCAAAAAAAAAAGGCTCCCGCATAGGAACTAAAAAAAAGGATAAGGGGGAGGATAAAAAATAAGGCGACCTACGATCGTCCCTTTTTTTTATTAAAAAAAAAAAGGGTATAAATAAATTATAACATATTTATTACTGTTTTCTTATTAATATGTATATTATTATACAAAAAAAAAGCACCACAACGAACCGCAACGAAGAAAATTCCTTTCTTTTTAATCTTTTTTTTTATTTAAAAAATTAAAAAAAAAACCGGGAAGCGCAAGCAGCGCAAGCGCGGCGCCTAAATTATATTAAATTAATATTAATATTAATATTTATATTCTATAACTATAATTAAAAGTGTATAGATAATTAAAAATTCATTCTTTGACTTTAAATGACATTTTTAATAAGCTAATAAGCAAATGCGCCCTTTGGGAATCTGGGAATAAAAATACCTGGCTGCCTTAACAAAATCTAGGCTGCCCGACTTACGGCATAAAAAAATCCAGGCGTTTATTTTTATTTATGTCCAGCATAAAAGCATAAAAGCATAAAAGCATAAAAAAATTCAGGCGTTTAATTTTATTAATTTTTATTAGCCTTTGGCTGTTATTAAGTATTAAGTGGGTCTCCCTCCTAATAACTTTATTTTTTTAAAAAAATAATAAAAAAAAACAGTAATCACAGAATCAAAGAAGCAAAATTCAAAATTAGTATCTATATTTACTAAATTAAAAATTAGTAACTATATTTACTGCCTGCGTCCTTAAGCCTTAAAAAAACCAAAAAACCAAAAAACAAAAAACCCAAAAACGAAAAAACCAAAAAAACCAAAAAAATCATGCCTACAACCTCAACAAAATTTGTACGCAATTTTGTACGGCTAAAATAAACTCAAATCCGGCGGCCAGCTGAAGCAGCTGAAGCGTTCGTCTTATCTTTTTTTTTTAATAAATAAATAAATAATTAAGTAAATTAAAAAAAAAAGTATAGAAAAATAATATTAATATAATTTATATAATTTATATAATTTATATCAACTTTAAATATAACTCCACCGTGTAAAACAATAAAACAAAATATATTTAAAGACATATCTCTATTTAATCTTAATGATTGTATTAAAATTTTTTTTTTATAATAAAAAAAAAGAATTAAAGTAAAATAATTTTATTTTAAATTATTTAAATAAATTCAAAAGATTAATTAGATAAGAGAGCTGCACAGCGGATATTTGGAGATGTCAGCTTAATATTCACGTTAATGAAGTGATTGTTTTCAACTAATGCTAAAGAAATTGGAACGCTTTATCTAATATTTGCCGTATTTGCCGGTATGATAGGGACTGCGTTCTCAATCCTTATCCGATTAGAATTATCCGCTCCAGGAGTTCAATTTTTAGCAGGAGATAATCAATTATTTAATGTAATAATATCTGCTCATGCACTTATTATGATATTCTTTATGGTTAATTATAGCCTATAAATTAATAAGTTTTTTTTTTAATTTATTTATTTATTTATTTATTTATTTATTTATTTATTTATTTATTTATTTATTTATTTATTTATAGATTTATTTATTTATTAATTTATTAACTTTTAATTTATTCAATATCACTTTATGCTTGGAATATCTTATCTAAGATATTTATATCCGTATAACTATATTTTAGACTATTGTAAATACTTTTATTTTCTCTTATTTTATATTGTTTATATTGTTTATATTGAAATATAGAATTTGCTTTGAGCTTTGAGCTTTGAGCTTTGAGTTTTTAGCTTTGAGCTTTTAGCTTTAAGCTTTGGCTCCCCTTTATCTTTTTGTTTTTTAATAAAAAAAAAGACGGGGCAGAATAACAAAAAAGTTATAAATTTAACATAGTATAGATCGACTAGCAGAAAAAAAAACAAAACATAAATATGAAATAGTTTAATTCTCAGAGACATTACGTGAAATATTCTATAATATTTACATTAGAATAAAGATAAAGTCCTTTTTTTTTACAATATGTCAATCACTAAAAAATTTTAAAATAATTGATTATTTTTATAATCACATATATATTTATATATTTCCTTTTACAAGTTTAACTTTAAAACTGACGGTCGCTCTTTCAGCTTGCAGGCATAAAAATTTTTATTATGAATAGTTTGATTATACTTTAAAAATTCATTTAAAAACTGCCGCCGCGCTTGCGCCGGCCCTCCTGTCTTTTTTTCTTTAATAGAAAAAAAGATCTTAAAAAGGCTCCCGCGCTCCCTTTTTTTTTATTTTCTTTTTTTTTATTTAATTAAAAAAAAAGACAGAAAAAAAAAAGCTCCCGCGCTCCCGCAGAAGGGGCGGCGCGCTTGCTCCCCTCAAAACCTCCTTTCCCTTTTTTTTATTTTAATTTTAATAAAATAAAAAAAATTAAGAAAAGCGCCGGAGTTTTATATCTTAATTTGTTTCTTTTGTCTACGGAGTTATTAAAAACAGCTTCTGAAGATAATATGTTAACTTTAGAACAACTATTAAAAATGAAAAATGACCATAAATCTTCATCTTTTTTCTTAAATAGTTATAATAAAACTAAAGCTAGACCAATTCATTTAATTCATACTGTTAAACCTGAATTATCTAAAAAATGTCGATCGCTTACTGATGCTTCTCTATATATTAAAGAAATAGATGGTACATCAGATAGAATGGCAATGAGAAGGATTTTAATTTTGTTTTTAAAAAAAAAAGCCTTGGAGGGAGAACTTTATAAAGGACATTGAATACTAAAGGAAGATTAACTTATTATTTTAAGTTAAAAAAATTTTTTTTTAATGATTTGAGATATGTAAATGGAGAGCATGCCAGCTTTAGTCGGTATAGCCCCACAGGCACATCGTCGATCGCCGACTTAAAAATTTATATTTTGCTAGGAATCTTAGTAATGCTTAAATATACCTGAAACAGGTCACAAAAATTTGAGTGTTTAAAAATTTAAATTTAAACTTAAATAGAAAAACTAGCAGGTAAGAAATTACCTCAGAGACTGAACTTATACGTATAATAATACGAAGACACAGTCCTTTTACGCACGTATTTAGATTTTTTTTCACTGCTATTCAAATAAAAATCAAAAAGCTTCCCTTTAAAGTAATAACAAAGTAATAACAAAGTAATAACAAAAAAAGAATGAATATTACTAATCTTACTACTTTATGAATGTTGAAAAATAGAGCTTCTAATTCACTATTCCTATTGAAAAAGTGTTTGATATGTTTTATTTTTTATTTTTTATTTTTATTTCTTTTTTTTTTTTAATAAAAAAAAGATTTAAAAAAAAGGAAGGGGCCCGCAGAATAAGAAAACAGCAGTATGAATTTATATATATTTGTGTATTAAGGGTTTTGGAAATTATTTATTACCAGTTCAAGTAGGAGCTGTGGATATGGCTTTCCCAAGATTAAATAATATCTCCTTTTGACTATTACCTCCTTCACTAATGTTATTATTACTTAGTTCATTAGTGGAAAATGGAGCTGGAACCGGATGGACGGTTTACCCACCATTATCAAGTATACAATCACATTCTGGTGGTGCTGTTGATTTAGCTATCTTCAGTCTTCATCTTGCGGGTATATCTTCCCTTTTAGGTACATTACGTCTTTTGAGTAGTGCCAATATTTCTAGCAATAGAAATAATTTATGCTTCTAAATGCTGAAATGATTAAATTATATTTTAATATTAGGTTAATTAGATTAAAATAAGTATTAACACTTTTTAATGATTAAACAAATAAAAATTTAAAATAGAAATACATTTAAATATGTATAATTTCTATCAGCAAAAATTACAAAAAAAGTTTTTCAGAGGCTCTACGAAGCAGGAAAATTTCAATATTTTCACAAGAGGGAGTCCTTAAAAATAAAAAGCTAGAAAAAGCTAGAAGAATATGTCAGCCTACGGCCCTACGGAATTTACAGTCCGTTTTTTACTCCTAAGGAGGAGCGGCGCTGCCTCCGCTCCTTTTTTGCATATTTAACCTTCTATGAATATAATAAAAAACTATAATAAAAAAATGGTCAGCCTATACTTTTGTTTTATTAAAAAAAAAAGATATTAAAAAAATAAGTATAGGCGGGGTATAAGATAGATAAATCTATTTTCACTTAATCTTTAATCTTTAATCCGTCTTTAACGGATTATAGTTAAGGCGGTGGAAAAAAAAACCTTTTTGCCCTTTTTGCCAAATAAATACCTTTTATTATTTTTTACTATTATTTCTTTTTTCTTTTTATTTTAGGGCAATAAATTTCATAGTAACTGTAAATAACATGAGAACAAATGGTATGGGAATGCATAAAATACCGTTTATCAAAGAAAAATAGCGATAATTCCTATTATAATAATATTAATATATATATATTTATTATTATAAAAATAAAAGGATAATATAATTATTTCTAAATGTAGAGAATTTTATTTAACTTTAAATACTTTCGGGCACCGGTGCCCTTCCCCTAATTTTCCTTACAATAAGCCCCTCCTCCTGCTTACACAGCTGCCCTTCAATTTTTTTACTACTTCAAAAAAAGGCTCCCGCAAAGGAGGGGAGCCTCCCCTTAAAGAGCTGCTCCACTTTTTTTTGTTTTTCTTTAAAAAAATAAAAAAAACTTTAAGAGCTGAGGGGGGTAGTAAAGATTTTAGCTTTTACATTTTACAATAAGTAAGGGGGTAAGGGGGGCCGCCGGCGCCGCCCCTCAAGTTTTGTTGTTCAACTTTTTTTGTTCAACTGTGAGGGGTGGAGAGTAAAAATTTATATTGTTTTAATTTATCTACAGATTTTTAAAAATAAATGCTTAAATTTATATTTATTAAATTTAATTTAAGTCTATGCGTAACCGACTAAAAAAAAATAATCCCGTAATTGGATTGCTCTTTTTTTAATCTTTTTTTTTATTAATAAAAAATACCGGAAAGCGCGCACTTCCGTACGTCTTGATTTTTAAGCGTACGGCAGGACAATAAATTTTTTGTTATTTTTTTAATGCTAAATTAAATCTTAGAGACTATACGAAATTATCATTTTTTTTTAGTGCTTAGGGTTTAATAGTACTGCCGCCGGCCGAAATAAATTTGATGTGAAATAGTCCAGCAGATAAAGCTAATTTTGTCACTATTTCATTGTAAATTAAATTTTATCTGATTTGTATTTGTATGAGGAATATATGTTACTGCCATTTTATTATTGTTATCTTTACCAGTGCTTGCTGGAGCTATAACAATGTTATTAACAGATAGAAACTTTTCAACTAGTTTTTATGATGCTGCGGGTGGTGGTGATCCAGTGCTTTACCAACATCTATTCTGATTTTTTGGTCATCCTGAGGTATATATTTTAATTATACCCGGATTTGGAATCGTTAGTCACATTGTGTCAACATTCTCTGGTAAACCTATCTTCGGTTACTTAGGAATGGTTTACGCTATGTTCTCAATTGGTATACTTGGTTTCTTAGTTTGAAGCCATCACATGTTCACTGTCGGACTTGATGCTTTATTAATTAATATTAATTTAGACCCTTTTTTATACATAGTATCGATGATTATTCAAGCCTAAAGATCCGCCGCGCTTCTTTTTTTTTTTGTAATATTGTAATAAACAAAAAGAAAAGGAAAAATTGGAACTTTAAGAATATATGTTACAGTTTCTAGTATGGATCGACTTATACTTAGATCAGTAATATTAGATCAAATGAATAATTATATGCTATATAAATATAAATGAGGGCGGCCTTTCTTCTTAATTATCTTTTTTTTAATTAAAGATAAAAAAAAGGAAGGAGCGCGGCCGCCGGCGGCCTGCTTTAATATTTATTTTATCTGCGTCGTAAACTTTATTAATAAAGTTTAAAATTATTTATCTATTTGCAAGAATAATAAAAAAAAAATAGCAATTACATCTTGTTATTTATTAATAACAATTTAAATTTAAATTTAAATTTAAATAATAATGTAAAAATATTGTTATTTATATTTACTCGCAGGATTATAAATAAAAACTGTTTTATTTAAACATTTTTTATTTTCCTCAGAGACTTTAAGAAAAAATCTGATTTATTTAGAAAAAGAAAAAGTCCAAGTTAAAAATTACTATTAAAAAAAATACTTAATTTTTAATAATTGGTGGATACTAGAGCTTATTTTACTTCTGCCACTATGTTGATTGCAGTTCCAACAGGAATTAAAATTTTCAGTTGAATTGCCACAACCTACGGTGGAAGTTTACGATTTACAACTCCATTTATCTTTGCTATTGGATTCGTAGCCCTATTTACGATCGGTGGGTTAACAGGAGTTATTTTATCTAATGCAAGTTTAGATATTTCATTTCACGATACATTTTTTGTATGAAACAAAAAATTCAAGTGTCGTGAATAAATTAGGTAATATGCTGAAAAAACTTTTTATGAATTAGATATCTATATTAGATTAAAACTTTTTTTTGTGTTTTTAAAAACTAAAGTTAATCAGCAAGTTTTTTTTTTTATCTTTTTTTTTTGGCGCGCTTGCGCGCTTGCGCGCTTGCGCCGGCGGCTCTTTTTAAGATGAGGGGCGCCGGCTGCAGCGCTGCAGCCCGCCTATACCTTTTTTTTTTTAATTTGCTCATTTATTTATTTATTATTTAAAAAAAAAAGATAAGGCTGCCGTCCGGCATAAATATACAAAAAGAGAACAAACAATGTAGCTTCAGAGACTATACGCCTAAAATTTATTTATCTATCTAAGATTCAAAATTATGACATAGTTCGATTTAAAATTTTTTTTTAAAAAAAAAAAAAAAAGAGTTATATAAAATTAATAATTTAGCCAAGCGAAAAAGCGAAAAAGCGAAAAAGCGAAAAAGCGAAAAAGCGAAAAAGTGAAAAAGCGAAAAAGCGAAAAAGCGAAAAAGCGAAAATGCGAATCTTAGATGCCAGGATTTTTTTATGCCCTATGGATTTTTTTTTAAGCGCGCTTAATAAAATAGAGCGCAAGACATTTTGTCTTGTTGTAAAGTTGTAAAATAAATTTTGCCTCACGCTCACTTCGTTCAATCCCTCTTTTTTTTTATTCCTATGCGGGAGCCTTTTCTTTTTGCTCCCGGTCGGAATAAAAAAAAAAAGATCAAAAAAAAAGAAAGCCTATTAGTGAAACCCCCCTTCACAAAATCGCGGCAGTTATACCGCCATTAGGTTCGAGAAGTTCGAGAATTTTCTTTGGATGAAGTGGGTGGACGGGGCAACTCTACTCTCTACACTCATAACTCAAAACTTTTGTTTTGTTGTGGGCTTTTGGGTGTACGCTCCCGCAGAGGTAGAGCCTCCTAATTTTTAAATTTTTAAGAGATTAAATTAAAAAAAAAAGAGGAGCCCATGTTTTTTTGTATCTTTTTTATTAAAAAAAGGATAAGGCCGAAAGGCCGGGAGCTTTTGCTCTTTTTGTTTTTAAGTCTAGGCCCCCTTTCACTACCTTTATTCTTAGATTCTTAATAGGTTGGAAAGGAGTTTTTAATTAAGAGCTAATCTTTAATCCCGTGCCGGACGGATTTCTGTTAAGCTGTCCTTCCAAAAGGGCCCGTCCGTCCTTATACTCATACTTTTTCTTTTATAATCTTTTTTTTTATAAAACAAAAAAGACCGGACGGCAGCCTAAGATTTTATTTAGGCCCTAACCTTTGAGTGCTACAGGCCACAGGCAGTGAAAGTCTCCCTACTAATCACACTAATCACACTAATCACACTAATCACACTAATCACACTAATCACACTAATCACACTAATCACACTAATCACACTAATCACACTAATCACATAAATACGCTTGCGCGCTTGCGCGACTGCACCGAAACAATTTAAATTAACATATTATGTCGTAGCGCACTTTCATTATGTCTTAAGTATGGGAGCAGTATTTGCAGTTTTTTCTGCCTTCTATATGTGACTACCCAAAATTGTTGGAAAAACATATAATGAATTTTTAGGAAAAGTACATTTCTGAACATTGTTTATTGGGGTTAATGTAACTTTCTTTCCTCAACATTTCCTAGGTCTAGCTGGTTTACCCCGAAGAATACCGGATTTTCCAGATGCATTTAGTGGATGAAATGCGGTTTCAAGTTTTGGTTCAATTATATCAGTTGTAGCAACTATATTATTCGTTTATATTATTTATGATATTTTCGCTAATCAAAATACAGCTTCTAATAATCCATGAGCAGTTCCTTCTTATTTTAATTCAATTTCAGAATACAATAATGAACTAGAGACTGCTACTACATTAGAATGATGTTTACCAAGTCCAATCCCATTACATGCATGAAAGATGTTACCGGTGCAATCTTAAAACAATTGATTACCTCCCGCACTGTTAATATTTAGCTCAATTAATATAACATAATATATTTATATTTATATTTATATTCATATAACCCTTAACTTTTTTAACTAAATTAAATTTTTTCTTCTTATCTTCTCTCCCTATCCTTTTTTTTAGTTCCTATGCGGGAGCCTTTTTTTTTTGGCGACGGCTGCAGCCCGCCTATACTTTGTTTTTTTAATTTGCTCATTTATTTATTTATTATTAAAAAAAAAAAATAAGGCTAAAACTTTTAAAAGTTATAGGTTATTTAGTTATTTAGTTATACAGTTATATAGTTATATTTAAAAATTCTGCCCTCCTCTGCGTTTGAAGGTTTTAAGGGGAGCCACGCTCCCCTCCTCCTTTTTTTTACCCTTATTTACATTTTCTTTTTATTTTTATTTTAAATAAAGATAATAAAGATACCCTTAATATCTCATAATAAATGTAGTTTTTAAACATTTAATATGTAATTAATAGTTGAGATTTTCTTTTTAACTTTTTAACTTTTAAATAATACATAATAAACAGTTTTTAGCAGTTTATTGCTTATGATAGCAGAGATAGTTCTTTAAATTAGTATTAATACGATATTAGTGGTTTTAGTCTTTTTTTTTATTTCAGACGGCGCTTCAATATATTTAAAATTAATATATAAGATAGAGCCTAACAAATGAATAAGTAAAAACCATGCCACAATTACTTCCTTTTTATTTTATTAATCAAATTTCTTTTTCATTCTTAGCATTACTAGGTTTAATTTATATTTTTTCAAAATATATTTTACCTTTGTTTACATTTCAACAAGTAATAAGAATGTATATCACAAAATTAAGTAACAAATAAATTAAATTAACCCCTTTTTCAAATCTACAAATTTATAAATTTACAAATTTACAAATTTAAGTAAAAAATAAAGCTTTAGTTTTTGAAAAAGAATAACCCCTATTTTTATTAAAAAGAAAATCAAAAAAAAAAAGATAAGAAAAGGTTTAGTATCCTCCTGCACTCGAACCTCGACCTCGACAAAAAAAAGTTTTAGGTTTGAGTCTTTAGGTTTTAGTCTTTAGGTTTTAGTAGAGGAGCGCTCCCCTCAAAACCTAAAAACCTAAAAAAGTTCTAAGGAGAAAAACGCGCTCCCCTCAAAACGCGCTCCCCTCAAAACGCGCTCCCCTCAAAACGCGCTCCCCTCCTTAATTAAGAAAAGCGCGTTCCTGCCGTGGAAGTCGTAGCTTTATTTTTAGTGCGTCAGGCTTCTTCTAATAATTCTAATAATTCTAATAATTCGAATAATTCTAATAATTCTAATAATTCTAATAATTAAGAAAGTTTCATATTTTAAATACTTCTGGCCGCCGGCCCTATTTTTTTTGATTAACACCTGGCTGGCGGCGCCTGCCCTTCTTATTTTTTTTTTTTTTAAATTAAAAAAAAAGGGGAGCCCCCCTCCCCCCTTAAAGGAGCGCTTTTCTACTTCAAAACAAGGCTCCCGCAAAGGAGGGGAGGGCGCCTGACTCCCTCCCTCCTACGTCTACATATATACAAAAGGAGGGAGGGGCCGGCGCAAGCCCGACGGGGTCCTAATTTAATATTCCGGTAAATATAAGTATAGGATATAACACATTCTAGAAGATTATGCAACCAAATTTTTTTCTTATAGTTTAAATAAAAAAAAATTGAATTAATAAAATAATCAATATACCAATTACATTTAATTTTTATTAGTAATTTTTTATATAATTATAATTACTTAATTAAACTAAATTAATTATTCAAATTATTATGCGCCGCCCCTTAAGGGGCGCCTTAAAGAGAATCAGCGCCCCTCTTCTCTCCTAAAATTTTTTTTACTAACAAAAAGGATAGGGAGCGCGAGAGCGCGGGAGCTTCTGCTCCGTCTTTTTTTTAAGTAGACAAAACTTTAAGGAAATGGGAGGGGAGGGTAGCTCAAACTTAATTAATAGGAGAGGGTGTTTCCTGCTCTTTTTAAATATTCTTTTTAAATATTCTTTTTTAATATTCTTTTTAAATATTCTTTTTTAATATTCTTTTTTAATATTCTTTTTTAATATTCTTTTTTAATATTCTTTTTTAATATTCTTTTTTAATATTCTTTTTTAATATTAAAGGTAAATATTTGATCAATTTAGGTAAAAGTTTTTATTCAATAAAACAATAAAATAAATGTTTGGTGTTAATATTAAAATTTAAATTATAATAATAACTACTAAAAATGATAAAAAACTTAACAACATTAAATTTCAAATCATCAAGATTAAATTTCCAATTTTTTCCATCACATTTAGTTGATAGATCAATTTGACCACTAATGGTAAGTTCGTCATTATTTGCATTAATGATAGGTACTGTTCAGTATTTTCATGGTTATTCTACCGGTTTCCTTTTATTTAAAGCAGCTTTATTATTAACTATTATTGGATCAGCATTTTGATGAAAAGATGTAGTAGTTGAAGCTTCATTTAATGGGAACCATACTAAAAAAGTTAGATTTGGAATTGCTCAAGGTTTTAATTTATTTATTATAAGTGAAGTTATGGCTTTCTTAAGTGTATTCTGAGCTTATTTCCATGCCAGTTTATCACCTGCAGTAGAATTAGGTGCTCAATGACCACCTTTAGGAATAACAGCTTTAGATGTTTTTGCTTTACCTTTTTTAAATACTCTTATCTTACTTTCAAGTGGTGGATTTATAACTTACGCTCATCATTCATTAATTGCAAATAATAGAAAAGGTACACTAATTGGACTATTTGTTACAATAGTTTTAGCTTTAGTGTTTACTGCTTTCCAATATATTGAATATAATCAAGCGAGCTTTACTTTTGCTGATTCAGTTTTTGGTTCAGTATTTTTTGCTACTACAGGTCAATTTAATAGGCCGTCATATATTTACTGCTATTCTCACTACTCACTAATAATATAAAATATAAATATAAAAAAAAAAATCAAAATAAATAAAAATAAAATATATTTTCTTTATATGTGAATATTTGATAAAGCTTAGTTACATGAATAACTATTAATATTTACCAAATGTAATAGCAGTATTTAATGAAATATTTTACTATATGCGTGGACAATAAATTAATTTAACATTTTAAAATCCTTATAAGTTATAAAGAATTAGATGTAATTATTTTAGATTTACACGCAGGAAATCTTAATTTGATTCCTCAGAGAATTTACGTAAAATAAACTTTTTTAGTTTAAATATAAATTCCATTTCCTTTTTAAATCTAGGCTTCCGTTAATTAGTTAATTAACTAGTTAATTAGTTAATTAGTTAATTAAAAAATAGGAACGTCACTGAATTTATTAAATTTATATTAATATTTAAATAATTAAATATTAGAATCAAAAAAAAAAAAATAAAAAAAACCAAAATTAATTTTCTTAATCAAAGAATCCTATACTTTTTTTTTAAATAAAAAAAAGATAAGAACGCCGACTCCCACTGCCTGCTAACTCCCTCACGTGCC
>Ga0137401_10000095_pt1 | contig 28078 bp, 28 predicted proteins | sample CZOMad1_1_16fung_FD_108286 | JGI IMG/M metagenome (GOLD analysis project Ga0137401, IMG submission 108286) | Vadose zone soil fungal communities from Angelo Coast Range Reserve, California, USA - CZOMad1_1_16fungal (Illumina Assembly) | ecosystem: Environmental > Terrestrial > Soil > Vadose...
CTTCCGGTCCCGGCGGAACAAATTGCCGCAGATCGCCAAAGTCGTCGTACGGACCCCGCCAGAGATGTAGGCCCGTATCTTCCCATCCCATGACTGCTTGGACTACCTGATGAAATCGACGCAAACCCAATTCGCCCGACACCTGCACATGGCGACTCACTCGCGGCTTTACCCCAATCAGCCTGATCGCAATAACGAAATCCTCGAGCATCACCTACCAAGCCACAAAACGAGGAGGACGAAAGCGCCGTTTTCACGATAGGGACGAGCTCCCTGCTCGTCCGTTTTGGCCGATTTGGAACCCGCGCTGAGGTTCGACTCCTGAAGTTACGCGCTGGGACATTGGCGTGGCCCTTGACTATGCGCGCTCTGGTTGACGCAGCCGTCTGGCCACCAGATCATAAGTGCTTAGAACGGTTGCGTTCGTTGCCATGCAAGATCTGATAGAACGGTTCACGAATTGGGTCCTAGACCGGCCTGATATTCGATCCGCCATTATCGTTGGGTCGCGGGCTCGCGCCGATAGACCGGCCGATAGTCTCTCTGATCTTGATTTGGCAGTCATAGTAACGGACCCGTCAATCTATCTCTCCGATACGACTTGGCTGCGCAAGTTCGGAGAGCCTTTCCTGACTTTTGTCGAGTCGACCGCCGATGGAAATTTCCGCGAACGAAGAGTCTTATTCAGGGACGGACGAGACGTTGATTTCTCACTGCTGCCGGCCGCGGTCGTCCAGCAAATGCTTCAATCGGGGGTTCCGGTGGAAATCGCTGATGTGCTCCGCAGAGGATTTAGAATTCTTGTCGACAAAGATGGCTTGGCCGAGCGGCTAACGGACGCAGCCTATTGGCCTGATGGGCCGGAAACACTTCCAACAGAATTATCCTGGATAGAAACAAGTCACGATTTCTTCTATCACGTTGTTTTGGCAGCGAAAAAAGCGAAGCGAGGCGAGCTCTGGGTAGCTAAGTCGACTTGCGACGGATATCTGAAAAACCTGATTCTTCGTTTGATCGAATGGCACGCGAAATTGAAAGGCGATCGTGATACGTGGCATAAAGGCCGATTTCTAGAACACTGGGCTGGACCGGAGATTCTACAGGAATTGCCTAGTACATTTGCCAGCTACACGCTTGCCGACGTTCAGCGGGCATTACTGGCTAACCTTCGTTTTTACGAACGATTTGGACGAGAGGTCGCATGCGCCTTAGAGTACCGCTTTCCCGACGAAGCATACTACTTCGCTGCAGCGCAGGTAAGGCGGTTGATCGGACAAGATCCTGGAGTGACCCAATGACACAAATCGGCGAGATCGCTAAAGGCGTTTATCGCATCTGTTTGTGCGCGCCGTCCAATCCCTGTTCAGGATTTTAACCAGTTTTTGATCAACGGCGGAGCTTTGGGCGAGAGCTAGCTCCCCGCTTCCACCATTCAAGAACCGGTGTTCCAGCAAATCGCGCTTTTAAAATGCTGGCGGTCTCATATCGACCGAATCTCGCTACCGCAGCAACAACACGATCACCACGCCCCAAATCGTGAGGAGTGTGTTGGCGACCGCGAAACAAACCGTGAAGCCGAGCGCCGGTACCCGGCTCTGGGCTGCGTCCTGAATTACCGATAATGCAGCAGTCGAAGCACGCGCTCCCGCACAGGCACCGAGCAAAACGCCCGGATGCATCTGAAAAAGATATTTGCCTATCAGCAACGCAATCAACATCGGCACAATCGTTACGACAACGCCCGCAATGAATAGGGTAAGGCCAGCCTGGTGGAGTCCTTGGACGAATTGCGGGCCAGCCTGTATACCTACCACGGCGGCAAACATGCTCAGGCCCACATTATTGAAAACCCAGAGACCCGCTTCCGGAATGCTTCCAAAGTTCGGATGCACTGACCGTAACCACCCGAAGACTAAGCCCGCTAAGAGTGTTCCGCCGCTAGCGCTAAGGCTGATCGGTATCTGGCCAACGCGAATGCTAAATAAGCCAACCAGTGCACCGAGGAAAATGCCCATGCCCACCAGCGTGACGTTGCTCACAATACTTGGGCGAATTGGATAGCCGATAAATTTCGCAACCCGTTCCACGTCGCGCAGCGAACCACTAATACGGACTATATCACCCTTGGCGATCCTGGTTCCAGCGTTGAACGGCAGTTCATGCCCTCCGCGCAGCAACTCCCGGACAAACACGCCGCGTGAACGCTGATCGCGTCCCATTTCGGCAAATTCGCCCAACGTGTTTCCGACCACTTCTTTCCGAGTCACCATCACTTCCAGCGTTTCGCTGGGATAGTCGAGCAATTCCGGATCAGAGACTTCGACACCAAATTGATTTGCGTCGGCAATCAGAGTCTCGGTGCGCGAGGCGATCGCCAGAATATCTCCTAATTGGATCATACTTTTCGGAGCGCTCTCGATGATTTTATTGTTTTGCCGTAATCGTTCCACGAAGAGTCGCTGGTTTGGAAACCGCGACTCGAACTCGGCAATCGTGATTCCACAATAAGATGGATCAGTGACCCGATACGCACGCACACCAATCATCTGATAGGCTGAATGCACAGAAGGATCGGGCTCGTTTCCACCCATTTCCGCCTCTAATGTCTTGCATTCGGCGGCCAGATTTACTCCAAGGATTCTTGGTCCAAGCAATGCCAGGAACGCCGAAACACCGGCGGTGCCAAAGATGTATGTGATCGCGAACGCAATCGACATGGCGTTGATCTGTTGCTGCTGAGCACTCGGTGACTCGCCCAACTGACGGATTGCGTCGGTTGCGACGCCCAGCACCGAGGAAACCGTGCAAGCACCGCCGAATACCCCGGCGCCGTAGCCAACTCCCAAGCCCAAAAGGCGAGCGGTATAAAAAGCCGTTACCAGACACGCGAGGCAGACGAGCACCGCAAACAATGCCTGCCAAAGTCCGTCGCTCTTCAAACCATGGAAAAATTGCGGTCCCACTCCGTACCCGACCGCAAAAAGAAAGAATAGAAAAAAGACCGACTTAATTGCCGGCGAGATTAGTAAGCCAAGCTGTCCGATTGCTAAGCCGGTCAACAACACACCTGTCACCGAGCCGATGCTAAACCCGCCGACCTTCAATCGGCCGATGTAAAAGCCGATTGCTAAAGTCAAAAAGATCGCGAGTTCCGGATTCTTTCGCAGAATATCGTAAAATGGTTGCATGTGGGGGCGAGCCTCCCTTGATCGCAGAGGAACGCGACCAGCGCAACTGCACGAGGAAACAGGATATCAGACGGTTTGGTCGCCCGAAGGCAAGCAGCTCGTTTTCAAGATCTTCGTGAGCGATCATTGGCGGCTGGGTTTGATCCAGGCTGACGGTATCGGGTTCCAATTTATCGGCAAGCTTTCACCGACCGATCAGGACTACGAATCGCCCGCCTGGGCCGTCGATGGCAAAAGCCTTTATACTCAGAGCCTGACCAACATCTATCGGATCGACCTGAGCGGAAAGGTGTTAGTCCAATGGAAGATTTCCGAGTCGCTATTGAACGCGGATATGAACAGCAATAATCGGATCGAACCGGCGGCCGACGACCCACATCTTCTGCTCGACGCCGACCTCGACAAGGACGGCCCGATCAAAAATTGGGAAGGACCGCCGCCAGCCGTCTTCCTGCTCGATATCGCTACCGGTAAAGCCAAACGGATCTCGCCGGTTACTCCGTACGCCTGGGAGCCATGTTGGTTGAGCGAGCAGGAATACCTTTTCACCGGTACACGCGACGGGAAGCACTTCGAGATCTATAAAGCCTCGCTCACCGGAGGTACTCCTCAGTTGCTGATCAAGAATGGTTCCGGCGGGACCGTTTCCAAGTAGTTACCGGTTGACAGCGCCGACAGCGCGGTAACGCCGGGGGCCATCTATCATTTGCTATCTGCTATTTGCTATTTGCCATTTGTTCCCGCTCAATATCCCGCATGGACTTCATTGTTGTCGGAATTGGATTTTGGGGAAAAGAATGGGCTGAACTCCTGAAAGCGCATCCTCTCGCCTCCGTCGTTGCCACCGTCGACGTCAAGGAAACAGCTGCCGTCTGGTCACAGGAAACGCTCGGGATTCCTTGTTTTCCGAGCCTTCGCGAGGCGATTGAAAAAGTGCCGGCCGATGCCGTGTTAGTTGTCACTAACCCTGACCAGCACCAGCCGGTTATTCTCGAGGCGCTTGACCATGGGAAACATGTTCTGGTTGAAAAACCGATGGTGACATCGATCGAAGAAGCGGATGAGATCGCTGCTGCGGCTGCTCATTCCACCGGGAAGGTCATGGCCGCGCAGGGCTACCGATTCCTGCATTCCGCTGGATTCATCCGGGAACGGTTGGCCTGTGGCGATATTGGTGAGTTGCAGGGAGTTAAGATCCGGTTTCGGAGACATCTGCCCGACGTCATCGGCAACCCGGAGCACCCCATCTATGCGCTGCCACATTCGATCCTGCTCGATATGTCGGTACATCATTTTGATCTTCTCCGGTATACGACTCAGCGAGAGGTTATCAGTGTGGTGGCAATAGAGCACGACACTCCCGATAATGCCTTTAAACATCCCTCCAATGCGATCTGCCTTCTGCGGTTGCAGCAAAACATCCCAGTCGTTTGGGATGGGGACTGGTGTGCCCGTGGAGGGTCGGTGACTTCGTGGGAGGGAGAGTGGCGATTTATCGGCAATAAGGCGCGGCTGTTCTGGGACGGGAACATTGATGGGAAAAACCAGACTTCAGTCCGCTTGGAAGTGCCTGGGGAGGAACCGCGAGAGCTTCTAACCCACGAGCCGGTTTGGGAGCGTCGCCTTCCAGTTCTGGAGCACTTTATCGCGAGTATCAAGCAGGGTGAACAGCCGGAGCCGAGTATTTTTGATAATCGCAAAACGCTCGCGGTCGTGTTCGGGAGCTTGGAATCGGTCCTGAAGAAAGCGGAGGTTCGAATTGCCCAAAAAGGATAGGGCGATACGCGTCAGGTCGATTACTATCTCGCCGTAGCTACTTGCTAGCCTTTATGCGGCCACCCTATGTCGTACCGCAAAGCCAAATATTCCGCTATCGCTTCTTCGCCAGCAAAGAATGATCGGCCATTAGCGTTTCCTGGTTTCAGTTGTTTCGGTATCGTCGCAGCGTCGCCTACCACCAAAACCGGTGCGCTTTGATTTTCCGTGCCGATCAGGTCCACAATCGGTTGGCGAGGCCGCGCGAATTTTAGGTAGGTGATATCCATCTCCAGCCGGAGACGAGGATAAAAGGCAAGAACTCCCTCCACCTGGGCAGAGTGTGGACAGTAGTAACGTTTGCCGTCACCAACCTCGAAGCCTGGCTTCAGTAAAAATAAATGGTCGCGCATAATTCGATAACGATGTTGTTAATTGGGGATACAAAACTTTGCCCTTGGGAGATCCGACGATCGCCCGCTCCCTGGTATTCAGAGCACGTTGTCGCGAGCACTACATTCCTCTGCCTTCTCCTTTTGCCGGACTGCGTGCAAGCTGAGCCGCGAAAACATCGCAGCCATCATCAGGTAGTCAATACCTTGCGAGCTAGCGCCCGAAGCAGTCAGTTGGCGTTCCTGGAGATAGCATTAATCGAGATCGGCGACGACTATCCGTTAGTGATAGCTGGTGCCTTCAGCATAGGCGGGCAACCGTTCATGCGCGCTCGATCCGAGCAGCGCATGCCTTGTAGGATGGTTGCCCCGAGTGGGGATCAAATACTGGGGCTGTTAATCGATTAACCTCCGGATAATGCATCGGCAGAAAGATGGACCCTCGCCCGACCGTTGAAGCAACAAACGCCAACGCACTCAGCGAACCGCGCCGGGTTGAAACCGTTATCTGATCGCCGGAATCAATTCCAAGCTCCTTTGCGTCAGCCGGGTTCAGTTCGACGTAAGGATGCTCCGGATACAACTTACGTAGCACATCTGATTTTGCAGTTCGCGATTGAGTATGCCACTGCGAGGAGGTACCACGCCCAGATAGCAGCCAGAGCGGAAATTCTGCATCTGGAATTTCTGGCGGGGCGACCGGCTTTGCGAATAGGAATCGCGCACGCTGGTTTGATGTAAAGAATTTTCCGTTTGCGAAGAGCCGGCGCTCATTGTTATCGAGTGACTCGTCGGGACGATAGGGCCACTGAATTCCACCGGACCGATCAAGATGAGCATAACTTTCGATGCCGCTGATGTCGCATGGCTGGCCGCGAGAGGCTCCTTTCAGCAATTCGAAAACCGCCTCCGGGGAAGACCAGCGCGAAAACTGAAGGCCGCAACCCCAATAGTGCGCAATCAAACGGAAGATCTTAAAATCTGAAAGCGCTAGGCCGGGAGCACGCGCCACTTTCTTCACCAGTCCGATGCGTCGTTCGGAATTGATAAAGGTGCCGTCTTTCTCGCCCCAACCCGCTGCCGGGAGAATCAAATCGGCAAGCTCTGCGGTCTCTGTGGTCGTGAACATGTCTTGGACCACGAGAAAATCGAGCTTACGAAACGCGCGCTTGAGATCGTCGTGATTTACCCAGGAATGTGCTGAATTCGTGGCGATGACCCAAAGTGCTTTGATTTTACCCTCTTTAACGCCTTCAATGATCCGATCGTACGACCAGGAGTGTTGGGTCGGAATTGCGCTCTCATCAATCTGCAGTAGCCGCGCGATCTTTGCCCGATCTTTGGCACTGGCGAAATCATGGCCGCCGAGCATGCTGGTTACATTCGCGAAAAGCCGTGATCCCATCGCATTACACTGGCCGGTAATGGAGTTAGCACCGGTTCCTGGACGGCCAATATTCCCAGTCATTAAGGCTAAGTTGATGATCGCTTGTGCCGTGCGGGTGGCTTCATGGCCCTGATTGACTCCCATCGTCCACCAAAAAGAAACGCGTTGCCCCTGGTGAATCAGTTTTGCTATCCGTCGGAGTTGCGCTGCCGAGATGCCAGAGGTGGCGGCGATGCCGCTTAGCGAAAAGGTCTCCAAAAAACTGGCGAACTGGTCGAACCCCTCTGTATGTGAACGAATGTACGGGCGGTTAATCCAACCCTGCTCCACCAGAATCTTCGCCAACCCATAGAGCAGCATGAGATCGCTCTTCGGCTGGATCGGCAGATGAACTGTCGCTGCCATCGCCGTTTCGGTTTTTCGCGGATCGATGACGATGATGGTTGGATTCCGAGGATTTTGCGTGACGCGCTGCCACATAATTGGATGGGCGATGCAAGGGTTTGATCCGACGAAGATCAGCACATCCGATTGCTCGAAATCCGCGTAAGTATACGGAGGTGCATCGAATCCGAACGACTGCTTATAGGCAACATGTGAGGTCGCCATGCATTGGCGGGTATTGCTGTCGCAATGTAAAAAGCCCATACCAAACTTAAAGAGCGTTCCGAGGAACGCCATTTCTTCGGTCACAATTTGGCCGGTGCTCAGAAACGCGACCGATTCCGGACCATAGGTGCGCTTGAGCTCCTTCAATCGTTCACAGAAGAGGATCAAGGCGCGTTCCCAATCAATCGATTCGGAGCGTCCCGAGGCCTTATCGCGCAGCAGCGGCGTTGTTGCTCGATCGTTGGCCCGCAGCGGAGCTAATGCTTCCCAACCTTTTGGGCAAGCCATTCCCAGGTTGACCGGATAATCGGGATCCGCACTTAAATTGATCGCTTCACCTTTGCGTAAATGCGCCTTGAGCCCGCAGCCGGTTGAGCAGTAACCACATATCAAGGTCGTAGTGTCATCTGGCTCCAATCGCGCCGGAATTTGACCTAATCCAAACTTACCTGGACGCAGCACGAGATCCTGCGTTTGCGGGCCATCCTTCTGCTGGATCCAGCGAGTCACTTTTTCTTTTAATTGCTTCACGGAGCGACTCCTCCTGGCATTCGCGGAGCGACCGAACTTACAAAAAAGATGTAGCGTTCGCCCAGGATCCAACCCGAGGAAAGAATGCCTATCGACAATGTGAGCCAGAACTGGAAACCGGCTGGCAATCGATTGATCAATAGGCCCAGTGCGGTGACCAAAGCGACGCTGGTTATACGCAGATAAGCAAGGTGGGTGAGACGAAACCAAATTATTTTATTTGCCGCGCGGAGGAGATGCTGCTTCCGATGCAATGCGTAAAGACTTCCGACCAATTCCCAGACTGCAAGGAGTAGAAAGGCAGCCAGTCCCGCGGTAAGCAAACGGGTGGATAAAACAACCAACTCTTTGTGACAGACCGTAAGGAGCGCTCCTCCGATCAGACCGGTGACAATCACGCTCCCAAAGAACTTGGGCAGAACCTGCGGCCACGCCCAGAACGGGCGCTGGGTGTCGATATAGATCATCGCCGAGCAAGCGATACTCAGGATGCCAACTACCGCGGTTATCCGGGTTCCTTGGATCAACAGATTCGGTTGGACCGATGGATCGAACAGAGCAGATCTCGGTGGCAGCCAAGCTACAATCGTCAGCGCCAGAGCCAGTCCGAAAAAACCACCAAACGCCACGATTTCTCTGCTCATCCAGGAGGTCCGAAGCCCAAGCCAAGCCCGCCAAGCCCCTAGCGGACGCCCCAGATGAAGGATGCTCGCGGCCAGCCCTGCTGCGAGCATGGTGCAAATCGCGAGGCTGGCCGAACCTATGATCATCTTGAATCCAGTTTGGTCCGAGAACGTCAAAGCACCGGTCGTCACGACAAGGCCAGTCGCCATTTGCGTCAGCACCAGCATCACGATCAGAGGCCAGTGCGGAGGCTCAAGTCGTAATCGGGATTGATCGATTGGCCTAGCATTTTCTGGAATCGGCTTTCGGCTGACGTATGCGGTTGTTGGCCGCGTGTAGCTCGATTTGAAAGTGCCCGGTACCAATCGTTCGTTCTCGGCCGTCGCGGCGACCACCGAATTGAGCGAAACGATCTGAATGGTGATCGCACCTGAAGGGCAAGCTTGCACACAGGCCGGCGCCTCGTCGCGCGCGAGCCGATTGAAACACATGTCGCACTTGCGAACGATACCCCGCTTCTCTGAATATTTAGGAACATCGTACGGACACGTCAACACACAGTACTGGCAACCGATGCATTGGTCGTCCAGATGACGGACGATGCCCGTGACCGGATCCTTTTCGTACGCTAGGACCGGGCACCCATTCAAGCAGGCTGGATCGACACAATGGTGGCAAGCCGTCGTGATATGTTGCTGGTATGGCGTTTCCGGATCATGACCGATAAGGAGGCCGACATCTCTCCAGGTTTCATCCTCATCCAGTCCGTTGAGTGAATGACATGCACTAACACACGCTTTGCAGCCGGTACAAGCATCGAGGTTGACCTGGAAGGCGAGCTGTTCTCCCGGATTGGGCTGCCGATCCGGAATCAATTCCCGGTAGAAGCGCGATTGCTGGAATTGGGAGCTCGCTTGGGTCTGAGCGAAACGTTCAGCAAACGGCAGCTCTTGCTGTTCGCCCAGCAGCATCTGCAATAGAGCATCCTTCCCTGATACGGCCACAAGAAACCCCCAATTAGATTTTGGCTTCAGCCATGCTGCCCCAGGTCCCTCGCCACCTTGCTTTTACCAGGCTCAGACCAACAATCGCGAGACAGCAAAGCGCTGCGAATACAAGAAAACCAAGCGAATAGGCCCCGGTAAAGTTTTTGGCCATCCCGAGCGAATACGCCAGGTAAAAGCCACCGATTCCACCGCCCGCACCGACCAGTCCGGTCATTATTCCAATCTCCCTCGGGAATCGTTGTGGCAGCAGTTGGAAGACCGCTCCGTTTGCCATACCGAGTGCGCCGGAGGCAATGAGAAAGCTGGCTACGTTGAAACCATAGTCCCGGAGTACCGCACCGGAGACGAGCGCTAGCGCCGCGATACCATAGAAAAAATAGAGAGCGCGAATTCCACCGGTCCGATCAGCGAGGGCTCCGCCGACTGGCCGAAGCAAGGCACCGACGAAAGTGCAGAGCGCGGCGATGTCTCCGGCCTGCACCGGCGTCAATGCATACTCGCTCTTGAAGTAGATCACGTAACTGCTGGCTAAGCCGACGAAGCCGCCGAAGCTCACGGTGTAGTAGAAGCAGAACCAATGCGCATCGGAAGTTTTAAGCAGATTCAAGTAGTCTGATAGCTGTCTCTTCTGGCCGGTGCTTGGCGGTTCCTTGGCGAAGAAAAGATAAATGAGCAAGACTAAGACTGCCGGAATAAGCGCAAGGCCAAAGACGGCTTGCCAGCCGTAGGTTTGCGCTAATCGCGGTGCAAACAGACTATCGAGTACGACACCCATATTGCCCGCTCCTGCGATCCCCATTACTACTCCTTGCATGCTCGGTGGATACCACCGTCCGGCCTGGGGCAAAGCCACGGCAAAACTCGCTCCGGCGAATCCCAGAACAAGTCCGAGTAAAATTGTGGCTGTCAAAGATGGCAATCCGGCGATCCAAGCGCTAAGCAGTCCGCAGATGACGATCGCTTGCGCGATCAGTCCGGTCCGCTTCGAGCCGATGCGATCCACCAACAGCCCGAGCAGAATCCGGAGGAAAGCACCGGAGAGGATCGGTACAGCGACCATCAAGCCTTTCTGGTCGGGCGAGAGATGTAGCGTCTCCCCGACCTGAGCGCCCAATGGTCCCAGCACGGTCCAGATCATGAAACTGAAATCGAAATAAAGGAACGCCGATATCAGGGTTGGCAAATGACCGCTACGCTTTAGATCCGAAAGTCTCACCATGTGACAGATTTTGAGCTGAGAGAGAACAGAGAAGCGCGATGCATGCCAAGACCGGGTGAAGGCGGGCATGGAGTGCGGATAATTTGGTTTTTGCTTAGGGAATTGGGCGATTTCGAACTTCCGCGGCTCGCTCACGAACTTGTCCGCCAGAAAGCATGGTGATCTTTGCGCAACTCCGTGGTCAAAATGGGCAATTCATCTGTCTTCGGTAGCGACAGTCGCCGCTACCGAAGAAAACGTCGCCGAAATGAGCGAGGGGGGCGTGCTTCAATGCCAGATTCCGTGCGGCCGTTACCCAGTCTGGCTTTCTATTTCGCTGAAGGTGATCGATTTCAGTTCCACTCCAGTGACTTGGTCAGGATTGACGACCTCGACGCGCCCGATCTCCTTTTCAAAGACTAGTCGGCCGTAAGGACTCACCCAGGCGTCCTCGCGAGTTCTGACATAGATCGAGTCGCCGCCGGCGCGGTGGATCGTAAACGGTCGCCAGTCTTTGGCTCTCAAGAGTTCCCTGATCCGGTCCGTCATACGATACGGCTAAGCCCAAAAGCGGATTCATACAAGCAACAGCAGAGTGGCGATTCATCGAAGTGAAGACTGCCCATTCGTCAATTTGAGGCCATAGCTCGGGATGACGCAGCAATAGACTCGCGGCGAGCGGTCAGCTGAACGGATCAACGGAATCCCACCAGGCCTTATTCCTTAGAAGCTGATCAATCAATCTCAGGTCGGCAGCTTGCAAATAATTGGATATTCCGATCAGCAAATCGATTGCCACGTATTGAAATTCTCTTTCCAATTGCGCCCAAAGATCTTTTACGACGGCCGTAATCTCGACCGGCTGCAATTTGCGCAAATGCGCCGCGAACAAAGGGCGAATAATGTTGCGATAGCGCGAACGTTTGAGGCCGACAAAATCAAACCGGTCTCGCATGTATCTGCGGATTGCTAGCGCGTTATTTGGGTCGCGTGCTCCGGCGAATGCGTCTTTGATTTGTGCCAACAGATCGATTGACGATGAATCGTTAGTGGCTGGAGTTCCAAGTTCGCCGACCATTACATAACCTTTCTGGATATTCTGAATTTTCGATTCTGAATCAGCAATGTTGGCTCCATTTCTCGGAATTTATGGCTGAGTCAGGCTTTCGTTTCTTGACAGCTGATAAAGAGTGAATCAACAGCAGGAAGCGAGTTTTTTTCGACCCACGAATTATGCCGAATAACGGAGTTAGATTGTGAATAGAATTGGTTCTTCAATCAGCCGGGAATTGAAAGCGACTCAGGAAGACGGCCGTTTTTATGTTCAACGTTCGTCATGTTCGATTGTAATCACCTACGACTCGGACCGGGAGGTCCATATCGCTATCGAGTGGCACACCGGTGCCCGGTTACTTGGTCGCGGAAGTAAATCGTGGCGCACTCACAGCCTCAAGGAAGCGGCTCATCAGCTGCACCAATTTGCCCCGAATGCCAATGTACCGTATCAGATCTGCGTCGCTGAGCTAGTAGCTCATTTGCCCACCTCGGGAAAAACAATCGCGTTCGACCTGGCTAGGCAAACGAAGATGCTTCCCGACGAAAACCACGACCATCCAACCGCCGGTGACCGTGGCGGTTAGGAAATCACCGGGACCGCAGACACGCCAGTATGAATGCTCAATCAGAACCAGCCACTGATTCGTCTGCCGTCATTTGGCGTCGTGCCTTGGATAATCAAAGCTTCGAGATCTGCCGATTCATCTGTTCGCGGACCGGTCCTCAGCTAAACGGCACAATTCTCGCCGCGCAGGAAGCTCAGCCGATCGAAATCTGCTACCAAATTTCCTGCGATTCGGATTGGAAAACCCGAGAAGTCTTGATTCAACAACGCTACGGATTTGTCGAATCGAATCTCAAGCTTTCCGCCAACGATAAAACCTGGAATCGAGCGGGCCAAGGCCGGCTACCGGAGTTGGCAGCTTGTATCGATGTCGATATCGAGCTGACGCCGGCGACGAACGCGTTACCGATCAATCGTCTCAACCTGGCGGTTGGCAAGTCTGCGGAGATTCAGGCCGCATGGATTCGTCTTCCGGCGCTGGCGGTGGTTGCGGCTCGACAGCGGTATGATCGCTTGAGCGAAAACACCTATCGCTATACAAGCGTCGCTAGCGGATTTCAGGCGGAAATCGAAGTCGATAAATATGGTTTACCGCTTCGTTACGGAAATATCTGGGAACAGATTGGGTAACGTCGGTATCGGCGACAGCGCCACCGGATCTACCACCGTCGCTGCGCTGATTACCGTTTCGCAGTTATTCGTGACCGAGCGAAGCGGCCGGCCCTAGCCGGATGGAGTCGGGGTTTCGCCCTGCCGCCCGGCGGTCGGGCCCTGCGCCCCAATTCCCTTAGTAGTCTGCTCCAGATCGCTCCTCAGTTGCTTCGTTTCTAAATTCTTGATTCTAGCTTCTGGATTCCTCCTTTTCCTTGGTTACTGTGCACACTCTCGGTGGAGAATCTGATGCGAAAAAAGATCTCTATAATTTGGCACGATGCAGTCGGTGGGCTGCCGTCCGATTTTTGGATTCTTTGGTCTGGTATCTTGGTAAACCGCATTGGCGCGATGGCTTTCCCGTTCCTCTCTTTCTTCCTGGTGAGCAAAGGATTCTCGGGAAACGTTGCAGCTTTGGCGGTCTCCTGTTGGGGGATTGGCGGATTGACCGCAACCTTCTTTGGCGGATGGAGTGCTGATCGAATCGGCCGAAAACCTACGCTGCTGGCCGGACTGGCCTTGTCCGCGCTGGCCATGCTGGCTATGCCTTGGGGCAATTCAGTTCTTCTGATCGACCTTTGCGCATTCATGGCCGGGTTCGCATTTGATTTTCAACGTCCGGCTGTATCCGCTACCGTAGCCGACTTAGTTCCGGTATCGGATCGAATTCGTGCCTTTGGACTTAACTACTGGGCGATCAACATTGGAGCCAGTGTGGCGCCATTGATTGGTGGAGCGCTCGCGGCGATCAGCTTCTTTTTTCTCTTCACGTTCGATGCCGTATCGTCGCTTTGTTATTTCGTTCTGATCTTTTTCCGGCTGCGCGAGCCGGCGCAACATCTGGCGAGCACTGGTCAGCCACACTCGCCATTTGCCGGATTCTCAGATCGGCGAATGCTTCTGTTATTTCTTCTTTCATCGTTCCTGACATCGCAATTCTTTCAGGCCTATTCCACTTTGCCTCTGGTGATGCGACTCCATGGGATGAACGCCGGCGATTACAGCCGCGCCATCATGGTCAACGGAGTAACCGTAGTAATCCTCAGTATTCCATTGAGCCGCATCTTACAGCGATGGTCAGCGGCGCGAGCTCTTGCTCTGGCCGCGGCCTGTGTCGGCATTGGATTCTTCCTGACTCAATTCGCGCATACCGTTCTCCAATATGCTGGTACCGTGTTTATTTGGACGCTCGGCGAGATCGGCGTTGCGTCGACGGCTCCGGCATTGATCAGCCGTCTTTCACCACCAGGTCAACGCGGTGTCTATCAAGGAGCTTACTCCATGAGCTGGTCGCTGGGAATTCTGCTTGGACCTGCCCTCGGAGGATCGATATTGCAAACCGCCGGTGGCCATGTGCTTTGGTCCGGATGCGGCATCGTCGGCTGCCTCGTCGCGATCGCATTCTGGCTCTTCTTCGATCGAATACGGATTGAGGAGGAGGAACGAAACGAGGAGTTGCCATCGAGGATTTAGAAGCCGCGAGTTAGGCACGGGCCCTACCGACGTGTGGTTCACCACATCGGGCTCCGGTAGCGATCGGCTATTTCCCACCTCGCCTCTGCTGAGATCCGCGATAGCGAGTAGGCCGCGCGCTTGAGCGAGGGTCGGCCCGTTCTTCCCGAACCTGCTCGAAAGAGTGATCGGCGCGGGGGGGGTCTTCGTTGCGCAATTGATGGACCAACGCACAAGCGATATCGGTTGAAGAAAATCCTTGCTCCAGCAGACGATCGACAACCCGGGCCTCCTTCTGAAATTCACCTTTTTGTAACGTGTTCCTGATTCTTTCGAAAAATGCGTTTGTTCGCTTTTCTTCCACTTCTTCCAGCGAAGGAACTTGTTGCCGCGGAATTTTCATCCGGGTATAGCGCTCGATACTTTGGAGCTTGTAAATCTCGCGTCCAGCAATCAAAGAAAAGGCGCGACCGGAACGCCCCGCTCGTCCCGTGCGTCCGATTCGATGGACGTAATCTTCCTCATCCCAAGGGATGTCGTAATTGAAGACTACCTCGACATTCTCGACGTCGATGCCGCGAGCCGCGACGTCGGTCGCTACCAGAAATTCGATGGCGGAAGAACGAAATCGTCCCATCACTTTTTCCCGCTGCGGCTGGCTCATATCGCCATGAATGCGATCTGCGGAATATCCGCGACCGACCATCTCTTCGGTGAGTTCGTCAACCATCCGCTTGGTATTACAGAAAATGATTCCAAGTTTGAGATCATAAAGATCGATCAGGCGTGTCAGTGCTTCCGTCTTCGATCGACCACGAATCTCGTAGTATGCTTGTTCGACGGTTGGCACCGTCAGAACTTTATGTTCGATCTTAACCGTTCGCGGATTTGCGCTTTGCTTGCGAATCAGTTCCAAGATCGGCTTGGACATTGTTGCCGAGAAACAGATGAATTGCCGACTTTTCGGCACTGGTCTTAGGACTTCCTCGATGTCGTCGCGAAACCCCATATCGAGCATCTCATCCGACTCATCCAGCACCACCATCCGAACGTTGGCCAACGTTAAGGTGCCACGAGACAGATGATCGAGAATTCTGCCTGGCGTCCCGATCACGATCTGGGCACCCTGCTTAAGTGCGCGGATCTGGCGATCGTACGACTGTCCCCCGTAGATCGGGACCGAGTGAACACTGCGCTTGAACGCCGAAAGTTTGTATATCTCTTCGGCGACTTGCACAGCAAGCTCGCGAGTTGGGCAGAGGACCAGAACCTGAACACCGGGTATTTGCGGATCGACCATCTCGACTGCTGGAATGGCGAAGGCCGCAGTTTTACCTGAGCCGGTTTGTGATTGGCCAATAATATCGTGGCCAGCGAGAATCAAGGGAATAGCTTCGGCCTGGATGGGTGCCGCCTTTTCGTACCCAAGCCGATCGATCGCTTTGAGCAAAAGCTCGGACAGCCCGAGTTCAGAGAATAGTTTTTGGGTCATGGCGCAAACCGTGTTCGCGGGTTAGCCACCCACGGTTCACTGTTTCTCGTCTCTTGTCGCCTGTATTCCTTTTTTTCAGTAACTCATTGCAATATCGGCAATCTAGTCGACTCTATTGCCCCTCCATGTGAAGCGCAGATGAGGCAAAAGGCCTCTTGTTGGTTAGGCGCGGTCGATGACCTCGCCTTCCTTGCCGGTTGAACAAAGGAGCCATGATCCGGCAAGTGTGTTGGTGATTATGCGTATGTGGGTCGTACTCACATGTGCCGATCAAAAAAATAGTTATGCCGACCGAAACTCAAATTGTTACTGAAGGAAAAATTGTTAGTGTTTTACCCGGAACCATGTTCCGCGTTGAGCTCGAAAATCATCACCTCGTTCTTGCCCACATTTCCGGCAAGATGCGGAAACGATTCATCCGCCTCACTGTAGGCGACCGGGTCAAAGTCGAGATGTCGCCTTACGATCTCGATAAAGCGCGCATTGTCTATCGGTTGGGTTGAAGCCAAAGTCTGGCATTCAGAAACCTCGAAGCTAGAAGCCAGCAGACCGGAGGATATGCCTTTGGGAGGCGGCGTCTACGTGCGCCTTCCCGTACTATAAATTGGCGAAGCTGGAAGAGCCAGGTGGATGGTCGTCCGGCTGAGAAGCCAAGGAAAGTAGCCCAGCATTTCGGCTGGGAGTCAAAAAGACGGCTCCGTCTTTTCGTCCCTTTCCGCCAGCAATAGATTGCTAGGGTGCGTCCCTAGCGTATAAAAACAAAAACATTACGCTGGGAACTCACATCATTTCTCCAAATTCCCAACTCCTCAGCGAGTAAGCCCATAGCGTTGGAAAGGCTACAAAAAGGGCGTCGAACAAGCAAGTACTTAAGGGCTACAAATGGGAGTTCGGCGCCGATGACACATAATAGCAATAGGCCACTCGCCAGTCTTGTGGCGTGGTCAGAACACTGCGAGACCAACGCAGAACCTGCAATTTGCAAATTTTGACCCGCAACTGATTTTCTGCGTCACATCGTTTCGGTTCAAGTGTACTTTGGCGATCATCCGAGAGAAATCACCCCCGTCAACCTAATGATATCAACGATGGAGCCAGCTCAAAGTGGCAAGTGAGAATCAGCAATCTGTTTCCTTTACCCGCAAACTCGGGGTTAACCAGCGTGTGCTTCTGGCGCTCGCGTGTGAGCTCTGGATTTGTGCAAATATCTTTCCGCAGCGGTCCGATCTTGGATTTTGTATCGTTAGCTTCGTCCAATTAATTGCCGCGATTCTGATCTTCGTGCGCTTGCGCAATTCACCCGACTATTTTCGGATCCGCAGCTTAGTTCTGCTGGTTGTGGTATTTATTACCGGCGTGGATCTTCTCATTGCGCTGTGGCAATTGTCGGGCCAGGAGTTTCCGCTTTGGATCGCGAATTTGGGGCCGATTGAATTGATCGCAGCTTTGGCCGCGATCATATACTGCATTTTCACCAAACCGACCCGCCTGATGTTACTGCTCTATACGGTTACTTTTGTGGCCGGCATTCACGCGGTCGCATTGACTTTACTGTTTTTTGGAATCCGGTCCAGCGCAGCCCCCAGCGCCGATTTCTCGCCGTTCCTCACCGGCAAGTCGCTTCGTATTTTTGGGCTAGTAATCTCACTCATCTACCCGATCTATTTTGTCGCGAAAGGGCGTTACGCCCGTCAGTATATAGCTGTTGGCGGGTAGAAAGTAGTCGCAGTGTTCCGCCTCCGCTTCGCTACGGTGGGCCAGCGGACGATTGGCGCGGCTAAAACCCCGTCATGCCGTTTTGCCGCGCTCAGTATTCAGCTTTGTTGATTTGGTACGTCCAAGAGCTTTCGGTTGGGCGATCACTGAGAAATGACACCTGTCCGTCTTATGAAAATCCGTTCACAATTAGCGTTTTTTACCGTCATAGGATTGTGTGGTCCGGCGCACGCCCAAGGCTTGTCTACACCGGAAAAGGCCTTTGTTGAGAAAGCCGCGAAAGGTAATTTAGCTGAGGTGGAACTGGGTAAGTTAGCTTCGCAAAAATCAAACAACGCCCAGGTCAAAGCATTCGGACAACAGATGATTACCGATCATTCAAAAGCCAACGATAGCCTGAAACCGATTGCTGATTCGGCGCATGTCCCCTGGCCTACTCAACTGACGGGCGAGTCGAAGACGCTTTATGATCGGCTTTCAAAGCTGTCTGGTTCCCAATTTGATAAACTCTACGTACCGACGATGGCTCAAGATCATCAAAAGGACGCGGCTGAGTATCGAACCGAGTCAACCAAGGTAAAAGATTCCCAGTTAAAAACCTATATCACTCAGACATTGCCTGTAGTCGAACAGCATCTCAATCACATTAAGCAGATCCAGCCTTCGGTGGGAGGCAGCGCTAAACAGTAAACAAAGGGAGTAATCAAGTATTTGCGAGTGACAAGAAGACCCCACAAAACTCTTGGTTCCCCCAATGCTTAAGCACAAATTTTCAAACTACACGCCCGGGTGTAACCGAGCACAAACTAGCGATGTTAGCGCTCGCTATCAGATGGCTTTCGATTTGAGCGTTGATCGTTGTCGGTTGCTTGATTCGGCCAGACTTGAAAGGAGACTCAATTCTTCTCGACGCCAGCCGGCCCAGATCGTTCTTTTGGCTTTCGGCTCGGGCCGGCTATCTGTGGTTTATCCGCTTAAAAGTTTCTCAATTTGGTCGATAAAGAAATATAGAGAGCCAAAAGTCGACATGAAGAGGGTCTTAGCAATCAAAACCCCGATTGGCGGGGTAGTTCATATTATTCCTCGCGAAAACAGCAGCTGGGCAGTGGGATTGACCTGGAAAGAGCGAAACTTGGCTGAAGCCGCAAAAGAGGCTTCTCGGCAATATCTTCTCGACGAAGGGTTTATCGAACTTGCGGTTGGCATTATTGAAGTAGAAGCCGACGTTGAACAATTCCTTAGGGAGATTCCAGATATTGCCTGAGAGCGTGGTGGATCTAGCTCGATTGTTCGACCGATAGACTCCGAAGCCCCTCCTGACGCCGCCTCGATTGCGGTTGCGGCTTGCCGCTGTCCATCCTCTAGCCTTGGTGGCGAGGACCCAACATCAAGAGAGCGACGTTCACTAGACCGAAAATGAGCGCCGCGATACCAATCAACCAGGCCAAAATTGATCGGAAGGCGCTATCGGCAATCTTTTCGCTGACTGTCGCTGGCACGCTGACGATTTGTGCGCCGACAATGTCTCCCTCCTTCCAGCCGAAACCATTTACGCTGCCGTAAAGCTTTACCATTTCCGCCGGCGCCTTGTCGGGAGTGCTATGGCATTCCAAACAGCTTTTATCGTCCACTTTGATCGGCGCGCTCACAAACAGGGAGGCTCCACTTGGCGTTTCTCGATTGCCGATAAATTCTGTTTTGGCGGGATTTTTACGAAAAATACTCACCACATCCGCCTCCCAATCTACCGTTCGATCGCGCAGATTAGTCGGATTGAGTGCCGCTTCTTTGTAGGCGTAATCGGGATGGGTTTGTCGAAAGTAGTTGAATGCCTCGGTCGCGGCAAAGAACGGTATCGACTGCGGGTGAAATTCACGCCCTACGGGTTCATTGTTTGTCCCGACCTGGCTCAATACACTCAGCAGGGTTTGTCTCTTGCCGGTGTCCGCCACTTTCTCTGCTGTTTCCAGTGCCTTCCGAACGATCTGTGTGCTCTTTTCGATTTCGTTTTGCTGGCGCTCTAACAGAGGAGTGATCTGCTGGGCGGTGTACGTTCGCGAAGCCCGCGTTGTTTCCAACATGAGTTTCGCACTCTCGAGCACTTCCTGTTGGGCGTTGTCTCGCAACTGACTACGAATGATGAGGGCTGCCACGCAGATACTTCCAATTAAGATCGGCACAAAAGCCAAATTGAATTTGAGGAGCCATCCGAGCTTCTTCGAGGGCTTGATCATTTCTTCGTTGCTCCGATCGGGTTGTCTGGGCAATGCCGGCATACTTGAAGTCGGATCCTTTGCCGGCGTGGTCGCCCTCCCTCCAGGGGCCGGATCTTGCTCATTCCCCAGCAATTGCTTCACCTGGTCAGTCAAAGCCCGGAAATGATTTTGTAACGGCGGGGTGATGGCGTCTAGCCAATGGACTGTTTCCAGGAAATAACCCAGGCCACGGTTTGGTGAGACCGGTTCGGTGCGAAAGGGTATAACGGCCAATCCTAGAGAAAAAGCCTTAGCGACTTCCCGTCGTACATGTTCGGAATCGTTTGCGTTTTCGGAGAATACCAGAACGAAGACGCGGCAAGAATCGATCCCGCGCAGAATCCCTTCGGTCCAATCGGCACCGAACGCGATGTCGCGCGGAGCAATCCAACAGCGAATACCGGCCGACTCTAGGTGATTGCAGATCGCGTCTGCGATTGGCCTGTCCTTACTGGAATGGCTGATAAAGACCTTCGATGCCACGGCTCAACGACTACTGCGGAAGGCGGCTCTCAATGCTCGGCGCCATAGAATTCGTCGACTAATTGGTTATCTCTGTGCGATGGCCTTGTTCATCGTACAGATAGGTCTTGCCCTCTTCTTCGTCCCTGGTGCGCTTGTGGGAGCCGTCACAAAACGGTTGGTTTGCTGACAACCCGCACATACAGATCCAAACCGATTTTTCCTGCGGTTTGATCTCTAAGGGGCCCTGATCTGATTTTAATACTCGACGCATAACGCAAGAATGAAGCCGGAAGCTGTTCCGAGCAAACGGGAATCGGAGACCAGAGCCCGGAGCCAGGAGCGGCGACTGTCCGATCAGGGCTTGAGGATTCGCCTGACCTAAAGAGCCCGCCGAAGCTGCTCGGGGCCAACGACCAAAAACCGCAGTCGCCATCGGGCACGTTCGCGACCAAAGAGTGATCTGAAGAACACGAAGAGTCAGGATTATAGCGGCGATGATCAATCGCAAATGGCAATTTGGCAATCGGCGATCTAGTTTTATGGGATCCTCCTGACGTCTCTATCCCACATGCTCCTTTCCCAATATCTCCGGCACTCGCGGCGAATGTTGATCTTCACGGGTGCAGGGATTTCAACCCCGAGTGGTATTCCCGATTTCCGTGGGCCTGGTGGCGTATGGACCAAACGTACTCCGGTCTATTATCAGGACTTCATGAACTCGGAAACGGCGCGCATCGAACATTGGGATTACAAGCTAGAAGCTTGGCCGGCTTTTCGTTCGGCGCGACCAAATGCCGTCCATGATTCGATCGTGAAATTGGAACGAGCCAAAAAAGTTCTGGCTGTGGTCACCCAGAATATCGATGGCCTACATTCGCTTGCCGGAACGTTGACCGATCATTTGATTGAACTTCATGGCACGAACGCTTTGGTGGAGTGCCAGACCTGTCTCTGGCGGGGCGATCCAGAGCCATACTACGACTATTTTCGTATGCATCGTAAGCCGCCCCTTTGTCACTGCGGCGGATTTCTTAAGCCGGCAACCATCAGTTTCGGCCAGAATCTTAACCCTGAAACAATGGTGCGTGCGGCGGAGGCAGCGCACAGCACTGATCTGGTCGTATCGCTTGGTTCAACTCTTTCCGTATACCCCGCCGCTTCCTTTCCGCTGCTGGCAGCCCGACGTGGAGCACCCTATGTTGTTGTCAACCGGGGACCAACCGATCATGATAACGAGTCGTTGGTTTCATTACGTCTCGACGGCGAACTGGCAGAGATCTTCCCGCCGGCGGTCGAGGAAGCGCTGGCTGGAGAATCTAGGAGCTAGAAGATGAGCCGATCCGAACAGCGAGGCGTTCGCGATTTTGATCATTTTTCATCTGTTATTGGATCCTTTCTCCGGCCTCTAGTATTCTATGGTCTCGTATAGAAAGGATCCCCCTATGCCCCTCTACGAATATCTCTGCAAGAAGTGCGACAAGAGTTTTACCATCACAATGACCATTGGCGAACACGACAAAAAACGCATTCACTGTCCGGATTGCAAGAGCAGCAAAGTCCTGCCGCAGTTCCAGTCGTTTTACGCGAAGACTTCTAGAAAAAGCTGAGTCTTTCAGCTCCCCGGAGGCCGGAACTTGACGGTCTTTTTTGCTGCCTGATCGATCTCTTCAGGGGTGAGCAGGACGATTGTCTTCGTGCGCACCGCGCCACTTGCGCTGACGGTAAGCGAGATGGCTGCGGTAGTGACATTATCCGGTGCCTCCGTGATGAGATAGGCATCGTTATCACCGAACGCGAAATAAAAAGCCTCTAAGCGTCCGCCCATGCTCTTCATTAATTTCTCAACTGCAGCGCGCCGCGCTGTACCACCCTCTTTCAGAAGACCTTTCGCTCCTTCCGATGTGTAAGAAGCGACCGTTAGATACTTCGGCATAATTGAACCTCCGAAAACGTGGATTTAGAGGGCGCAGAGCCGGGCATTGGCCCGGCGCCGAACCACTTACGACTGTCAGATTAAACGGCGTGGCCGATGAACGCAACCGAAGGGAAGAAAATGGAAGGGGGAATAAGGGCGAGTAACGCTTTTACAGACCAAGAAGCGATTCGCGCTACCCCGGACGGGGCTTAAATAGCGTCACTAGCAAAACACCGGTTAAGATAAATCCTGCCCCGACGAGATGATAAGGCAGCAATCGTTCTCCAAGGAATAAGTACGCCAGGATCGCGACAAAGACGGTTTGCAAGTACAGAAAAAAGCCCGCCTTCGATGCGCCCAATGCTTCCACGCTACGATTGAATAGGTAGTACATCAACGCGCCACCGGGTCCAACGACATATGCTAACGCCCATAGGCCCTTGGAATTCAAGGCTGTTCGCTCGTCGTGCACTATCTCCCAAACATAAAACGGGAGTGCTGAGATGGTGGCGCCGGCGAGTAAGACTATCAGGAGCGGCAAGCGCGGTAGATCGAATTTCGCCTTTCGCAGCAACACGGTGTAGAGTGCGAAGCAGATCGCTCCACCGACGACAAAAAGCTCGCCTGCATTCAAGTCGAGACGAAGAAGTGCCGGAAGATTTCCTCGCACGACAATAATGGCCATCCCGACACACGCAATCACAGAGCCTACGATCTGCGGAGGCCCCAAGGGCTCATCTAAAAGGAACCGGGCAAGGATCATTGTAATTACAGGCATCAACGCCAGGATGAGACCAGCGTTGATGGCCGTGGTGTAGTTCAGCCCCGTATACATTAAGCCTTGGGTGATCGCCAATCCGAGACCGCCTATAACTAGCAGCGCCAACCATCTTTGGCGGACCGTTGTAACGACGGCTCTCCAATGTGGCCACAGGGCGGGAAGAAGAATCAGTCCGGCGAGAAGCACACGCCAAAAGCAGAGAGTCCAGGGGGGCATCTCGCTCGCCACAGCTTTTGCGGCAATGTAAACACCGGCCGACAATAGCCAGCAAAGTGTCGCGAGGCTATAAGCGCCGAGGACGGGTGTTTTTGCCTTTGCTTGATCGGTCTCTTTTGGGAGCCCGGCGATCGGCAAGAATTGGATGCCCATAGTAGATTTCTCGTAGACAAGTCGGACCCAGCCGGCTGGCAAGGTCCTAGACATCCAAATGCCTGATTTTCTGGCAGTTTTGCAAGAAGATATCGCTGCAAGGGACCGCCCCAGATCGAAACTGTCATCAATCGGTATGCCAAGCTTTTTTGAGAGCGGCTCGACTGTTTCAACCGGACGGTTACTGCGCGCGGGAACCCCTTATGCTAGGAGATCTCGATGCAATTGATCACCGTAGAAAGCGCGACACTTGCGATCGGATGTGAATTGTCGGGCCCGGCGGATGGACATCCAGCGATCCTGCTTCATGGTTGGCCCGATGATATCCGAACCTGGGATCGAATCTTACCCACTCTGCACGGAGCTCGGTTCAAGACGATCGCCCCCTATCTGAGAGGCTTCGGCGCAACCCGGTTCCGATTCCCTGAAACCGCGCGCTCGGGACAGCTCTCGGCTCTGGGACAAGATCTGCTTGACTTGGCTGACGGGCTTGGGCTTGAGCACTTTGCGGTTGTCGGGCATGACTGGGGAGCGCGCGCCGCCTATATTGCGAGCTGCATAGCTCCGGGCCGCGTCACTCATTGCGTCGCAATCTCCGTTGGCTGGGGGACCAACGATCCAAACCAGAAACTCTCGCTCCGGCAGACACAGAACTATTGGTACCATTGGTACATGGCCCTCGATCGTGGCGCCGAACTGGTGCGGAACGATCGTCTCAATTTTACGCGATACATCTGGACAATTTGGAATCCGAATTGGCGCTTCTCAGAGGAGGAATTTGGCGTAACCGCAGCCTCCTTCGAGAATCCCGATTGGCCTGAGATAACCCTGCACTCGTACCGTGTGCGTTGGCGGCTGGCTTCGGGTGATCCGGTTTACGACGTCGTTGAAGCGGCGCTTGCGACGAGTCCGATTATTGCCGTTCCGACCTTGGTGATCCACGGTGGCGGTGATCCATGTAACGATCCTTCCTCTTCGGAAGGCAAAGAAGATTTCTTTGCCGGGCAATATCGACGGGTCGTTCTTGACCGGGTAGGTCATTTTCCGCAGCGGGAAGCGGTTAGCGAAGCAACTGTCAGGTTTCTGACTAGCCACAGCAAATGAACCGGAAGCTAAGGGCGTTTGCTATTGTCGAGGTACCGCGTGCTGGGCTAGAGCTTGGTTTTCTATTTCGTGAATGATGTCTTCAGCCACCGTCTCCTGACTTCGAGTCCCTGTCCGCGTGTGACTTTATGTTGAAATCCATCTTAGTGCTGACTGTGGTAGCTACCTCAGCTTTCGCTGAGGAACCGAGCGTCCGGCCGAACGACAATCTGGTCTTGAACGGCATCCCACCGATCCCTGTGAGTATCGCGGAGAAAACCAGGAAATTTACCGAATCCCGGCAGGCTAAGTTCGCCAGCTGGAACCCATCCACCCGGACAATGCTCATTCTCACTCGATTCGCAGATACCGCACAAGTGCATCTGGTGAAAATGCCTGGAGGCGAACGAAAGCAATTGACATTCTTTTCTGATCGCGTTGCTCAAGCTAGTTTTCCGCAAGAGAACACCGATTATTTTGTTCTGAGCAAAGACATTGGAGGAAACGAGTTCTTCCAAAATTATCGATTCGATCTGAAGAGCGGCGACCTCACTCTACTGACCGACGGAAAGTCCCGAAACAGCTCGGGAATCTGGTCGCATCATGGCAAGTTGTTGGCCTATAGTTCCAGCCGACGAAACGGCAAAGATAGTGATATCTACGTGATAGCAGACGCTACCAAAGAGACCGATCATTTGGTTGCCCAGGTAAATAGTCCGGGCTGGGAACCGCTCGATTGGGCGCCGGATGAAAAAACGCTGTTAGTCATGCAGGAGATTTCGATTAACCAGACGAACCTTTTCTTGGTTGACGTTGACTCCGGCAAGATGAGTCAGGTTAATCCGGTGAATGCTGCAGAAAAGGTCGCTTACGGCGCGGCCGCGTTCAGCAAAGACGGTAAGCATTTATACCTGACCAGCAACCAGCATTCGGAATTCCAGCGGCTCGGTCGGCTCGACTTGAAAACGAATGCTTTTGCGCCACTTACCGGTAACATCAATTGGAACATCGAACTCTTTAGTTTATCGCCGGATGGTGCCCAGCTGGCCTTCGTTACTAACGAAGACGGAATCAGTCGTCTCTATTTGCTAGATACTGCATCCGACCAATACGCCCAGATTGCCGGTCTTCCCGATGGCGTTATTTCCACGCTTGCTTGGCATCACGACGATCGCACGCTCGCATTCACGATCTCTGCGGCTGACGCCCCGAGCGACGTATTTACCGCGGATGCTCGATCGAAGACGATTCAGCGCTGGACGGAAAGCGAAACCGGCGGTATTCCGGCAGATTCCTTTGCCAAACCCGAATTAGTGAAATGGCCAACTTTCGATGGGCGAACGATTTCTGGATTTCTTTATCGGCATCGTTCCGGCACATCGCAAAAGATGCCGGTCATTATCGATATTCACGGAGGACCAGAGGCACAGTTTCGACCGGTTTATCTAGGTCGCTACAATTACTTCCTGAATGAGGCCGGCGTCGCGATGATTTTCCCGAATGTCCGAGGCTCGGATGGATATGGTAAGACCTTTCTCGATCTCGATAACGGGATGAAGCGAGAAGACTCCGTAAAAGATATTGGCGCATTGCTCGACTGGATCAAGAGCCGCTCGGATCTCGATTCCGATCGGATCATGATCACCGGCGGTAGCTACGGAGGCTATATGACGTTGGCCTGTTCTTTCCATTATGCCGATCGCATCCGCTGTTCTCTGGATGTGGTGGGCATCTCTAATTTCGTCACTTTTCTGGAGCACACCGAGGCCTACCGGCGCGACCTGCGTCGGGTTGAATATGGCGATGAGCGTGATCCATCAATGCGAGAATTTCTTCTGAGAATCTCACCCTTAAATAATATCGATAAGATCACCAAGCCGCTTTTCATTGTGGCCGGGCAAAATGATCCGCGCGTCCCAATCGGCGAGGGACAACAAATGGTCGATGCGCTGAGGAGCCGTGGACAAGCGGTTTGGTATTTAGTCGCTAAGGATGAGGGTCACGGCTTTGCCAAAAAAACGAACGCCGACTTTGAGTTTTACGCAACGGTCAAATTCATTGAGGACTACCTGTTGAGGTGACTGGGTGGCGGAATTCAGGACGTTTGCGGAGTCGAGCCCGCAAACGCTCCCGATCAACGAGAAATTGACCCGTCGTTTAGTACGCTGGCGATTGAGGTCATTCCCTGCCGCCGGAGTCGAACGAGAGTATTGTTATCGCCATATTTCGCCCAAGGACCGGGTGGTATTGAGCGGAAATCGGCGAATTTCCAGTCGCATACATCCAAACCAGCCAGACCCAAATAGTCGCGAACCGCCGGAGAAACGTCCAATCCGGCGTCTCGGTTCCGATTCGGTCTAGGACGTTCGTTACCGAAAACATACTGCCAGTGGTCGGTAGCGAAAGGTCCAACATCTTCCCATTGAGCGTAACAAACTCTGTCGCCGTGACGGATCGCCAACCACCGGCCTTTGCAAACTGACTCTCCGTCTCGGACAAATGCATTTCTGAACCACGGTATCACCTGTGCTGCCTCCGGCCTCGTGTGATGATTGTCGACGTCATTGTACGGTAGAGCCACATAGAATGGATTCTGCCGCGGTAGAAAATTTAACGGGATAAAGTTTACCCGAGCTCCCGGGTTCGGGTCGTCGTAGCCGCCGTAACTTGAGCGCCATCCGCCATCCCAAGCGCTCTTATCATTGGCAACGGGGTTGTTGACGGTTGCCTGTTCACCTACCCAAAAAACAGTAGTGGTGATATTGGTTTTCCATCCGCTCCGGCCACCGAATGAATACGAACCACCGATCGATCGAAAGTCGTTCGCGCCCAAGAGCCTATTGCTCGGGCTCATGATTGTATGCGGACTGATTCTCAAGAGCGCGTTCTCCCGCAGCTGCATGGCGTATCTAGTAAATTCGGGACTGCTATTTCGCTGCTGCGCGAAACCGTGCGCATTGAACAGGACAAGAAAAACAACAGCCAGAGCGGCAGCGAAAATGAAATGCTTCTCCCTTGGCCGGACTTTCCTAAGAATACAATCTCTACACATCAGTACTAAGTCTGTCTCTGCCCCGGTCCCTGCGTTACTTGTGCGGCTCTTTTGCAGGTCTCTTTAACAGGTTTCTCAAATCGAAGGGAATTGATTTCCTAATGAAGCTTACAAAAGATTATAATAGTCGCGACGGCTCTACTGAGTTCAGCGACGAACGGCTGTCTAGTCTCAACAATGCCACAAGCCGAGGATCGGATCAAAAGTATATCGCCGAAATAGCGACCGAGCGCGGCCGGCCGCACAGCGCAGTGGGCACTAAGGCGTTTCATCTCGTGATCGCTTTCGATGCGCAAAGGGTGGCGCATGGAAACAAGGTGATAGGTTTTTAAGTCGCTCTGGAAACTACCGCATCATACGGCTTGAGATCTGGACACATCACGCCGTGGTTTTGCAGCAGTGAACTACAGATCATCCGAAACTCATTCAGAGGATTGCCATCCTTTCCCTCCAATGTCCTGCTTCGATGAACGAAGAAGCCGTCCAAGACCATGACCAGGTTGTTGAAGAACAGCGGTTCAAAAGAGGCAACGGC
>Ga0137401_10000096_pt1 | contig 28004 bp, 25 predicted proteins | sample CZOMad1_1_16fung_FD_108286 | JGI IMG/M metagenome (GOLD analysis project Ga0137401, IMG submission 108286) | Vadose zone soil fungal communities from Angelo Coast Range Reserve, California, USA - CZOMad1_1_16fungal (Illumina Assembly) | ecosystem: Environmental > Terrestrial > Soil > Vadose...
ATCCCGTTCGCGCAGACGTAAAAATTGTCGTTCACCGACTTGGTCGTATAGCTTACACAGCCCGTGCCGGAGGGTTTCGCATCCGCCGTCCACAAAGCAACATCGTGGCCGCCGGTAATCCCGAGTTGCACCAGCCACTGGTCGTTGAGCTTGACCGTCGCGATCAGACCTGTGTCGGTAAACGGGTCAATCGCATAGAGCAGCGAGTGGCTGAAGATGTAGTTGTTGGGCGCCAATTGGGCCTCGATCCCAGGCACGGAAATGAAGCGACCTACCCTAAGGTTCATACCTTGCGCAACCTGCGGAACGTAAACATCGACGTATTCAAGCGTAGGATCAAAGCCATATTGACGATGATGGTTCAGTAACTGGCCGCTCAGGTATCCCTTCGCGATCGTAAAGCGATAGTCCGTGCCGTAAAGAGCCGTGAGGTGGTAACCCCAGTCGACATGATCGCGTTGCACGGACTCCGGCAGCCGCTCGGCGTAGAGAATGAGTTGGTTCATCTCAAAACGATTCGAGTAGACATCGTTCGCCTCAGGGTCATTGCGATGTGCGGAGGCGCTGAAGTTTAGCGTCGGATCTACCCATCCATATATCTTTGTCCGGCTCCTGGCCTGGTTGATGGCGGTCATCAGCGGATAGCTGTTCGTGTCCGGCTCCCCAATCACCGGCGAACCACCATAGGACCAATCCGCATTGGGGAATGGCGGCGAATCGAGGGGCGAGGGAAGGCCGCGCCGCACCGGGGCCGGCGAGGAAGCAGTCGCCCCCGACCAGTCCTGCCGGTAAAACTCCGCCCAACGAGCCAAGAAGCCTTTCGTCTCGGGGATGCTCCGCTTCGGACCATCCAGTAGCGGATCGATGCCTTGATCCGCCTGTTGTCCAGCAGAGAGACCACACGATAAAAACACGACATATGCGAACAGGGAGCAGAGATATTGACGGCGGCGTGAACAATTCTTTGGACGCATAGAAATGGGGTGCACCTAAGTCTACAGGCTCTCGCTCCAAGCCTTCTCTCGGGTGCGATGCACCCGAGCGCCCAGTGGCGGCGGTTATCACCGCGACAAAAGGAGCAGACCGCGGCCCCTCCCGAGAGGCCGCGCCGTTTGCGTGCACTGCCTTCGCCTGCCTGGACGCGTTCGAAACTGTAGAGTCTGCCAATGAAAGCAGCGCTGAGGCGATCACCCTGGTTTGGAAAGTGGCGCCCCCACGTCGCCAAGCGGTCTCTCTCCCCAAAACTTGTGAACAGAACCCAGGGCTCCACGCTGCTTCCATGTAGCAATACTCACCCAGAGAACGCGGTGGGATTCGTATCGACGCTGAAGGTGTGCGTTGGTCGCATCGGTGGGGTCAAGCGGTAATTCGAAAACGGAGTCTTCACGGTTGTGGAGTGGCGAGAGCTTCCATTGGGAATGCGGCTGCGGCAAGACCATCGCCGTCACTCGGGTCGCTCGCGTTCCTCTTGTTTGTGCGTACGAGCGGTTGGATCAGGTGCTTGGTGAGCATGCCGCTGCAACCACCCTTTGCTCCTGCACCTCATCAATTCCGAGAGAGCCTTGCCGGCTGTCACCAATCGTCGACAAGTGTCGAGATTGCCTTCGACATGTGTCGACACCATCCTCCGCCTGAACTTCTCTTCTTGATTAGAGTCAGTGGCTTAGGAGACTTTCCCTTAGCCCTCGTTTTGGTCGGTCGGTTGCTTTCCCCTAGGTTGTTTTTCGGAAGACTCATGTCGAAGAGTTCTGTCATTAGGGGGAGAACACGCAATGAAGTGGCGTGGCTTTGCACTCATGGTCTGCCTTTGCGGATCAAGGACTTCCAAGGCTCAGGAGCGGCTGACTCTGTTGCCTGATGCGCCTAAGCCGCAGCCGGGAATCATTGTCGGCACGGTAATCGATGTGAACGGAGACGCCGTTCCGGGCGCCACGGTCGTTCTCGAAGGCCCTGTCGTCAGAGATCCCCGCGCGGTTGTGTCGAACGACAACGGATTCTTTGAATTCAACGACCTCGAGCCGGGAACTCCCTACCACGTCACCATCAGGGCCGAGGGATTTGCAAGCTGGGCCTCACCCGAGGTCATCCTCAAGCCCGGCCAGTACGCAATCTTGCCGGGCAGCAAGCTCCATATCGCTGAAGCGCTTACCACCATAACTGTGGATTCTCCGGTTGCTTCCTCCGAGGAGATCGCCACCGAGCAGGTCAGGGCCGAGGAGCAGCAGCGCATTTTCGGCATCATCCCCAATTTCTACGTCGTCTATGATCACAACGCTGCGCCGCTCACCACGAAGCTGAAGTTCAAGCTTGCCACCAAGGTCGCCGTCGATCCTGTTACGATCATCGGCTCAGGCATGCTTGCCGGCATCTACCAGGCAGCAGACCTCCGCAACTACGGCCAGGGTGCGAAAGGTTACGCTGAGCGCTATGGCGCTATTTATGCCGACGGCGTTACCGACATCATGATCGGCGGCGCCATTCTGCCATCGCTCCTGCACCAGGACCCACGCTACTTCTACCAGGGCACGGGAACCAAGAAGTCTCGCGCTTTCCACGCACTCTCCAGCCCATTCATCTGCAGGGGAGACAATGGACGGCCGCAGCCGAACTACTCGACTTTAGGTGGCGATCTGGCCACGGCTGCCATCTCGAATGCCTATTATCCGGCGTCGGATCGCGGCGCGGGGCTGGTGTTCGGGAATTTCCTTATCAACACCGGCGAGCGGGCGCTCGCCAACCTGGCACAGGAGTTCCTCCTGCGCAGGCTCACGTCCAAGGCCAAAAATCCAAACTACGCAAAAGCCGGAGTTTCTGACAATTGAGCACTTCCAGTTGATCAGCGGCTCGACCTTTTTTTGAATTGCACCGCCATTGCGCCGCCTGGAAATTGCCCAGGGTGATCACCTCTCCCAGGCCCCTCCCATCCCATTGTCTTCGAAATAGCCCCCCACCATCCCACTGCCGGGAACAACTGCGAGCAAGATGTTCAACAGAGCTGGGGCGTTTTGTCTAAAAATGACCCGCTAGGAAGAACTGGCCGGAAGCGAAGGGCGTGCCTTGTGAAGCAGCGGTCTCCTCATCCCGACAGACACAGGGAGGCTTCAAAGGAATCTAAGTACAGGAGGAATGGTCACCTGTCGGTGGTGCCCCTTTCGCACTCTCGGGCTCCCGGTGGTCCGCTATCTTGTATCGCCCGCCATATGGACTTACCGGTTGGGGCAAACTGCAGACCGGGCATGGAGTCGTGTTGCGAACGCTGACGCTCCACTTGCCTACGAACTTGCCGCCACCTTTGCATTCGGAGGTCATATTTAAGTCTATTCGGATGAAACGAAAGGGAAATTGCCCGACAAATCACGCGCTCGACAGGTCTTTTTCTCCCAGCAAGCCCAGGCTTATCCCTGCTTCCACAAGAGAACTGTAAGCAGCATCAGACACAGGCCTGGGAGCAACCAGGAGTACCAGTCTCTACCTTCGTTAGCCGTCTTTGTTCTCCTGCTCGATCGCATGCCGCTCGCTCCCCACTCGCCGATCAGTTTGAGATAAAGCTGACTGCTGGACAATGGCTCCGACGTGGCGTTACTGAGGTGTAACGGACGTAATGGCAAGTTTCTTGAGGAGCGACTTTGCACGGGCAAACGAAGGCTGACACTGGAGCTTGTAATCAATTCCAGACAACTTTATATGCGCCTACCACGCCACTCGTGGTTCGAGCGCCGATTTATAAGAGCATGGCCTGCCGCGCCTAAACCGCGGACGGTTCTGTCAAAACGCGGGTAGTCTTTACAGGCACAAAATGGTCGCACTGCGGCCGAATCGCACTGTTGGCGGAGTTGGCGGAACGGATCGCCAAGATCTACAAAGCCGACATGTCTCCGTTGACATCAAAATCCGCGTCCGCAGTAAATCTGGCGGCACCTACCTCTGCCTGGCTGTTCTCCTAAGTCAGAAGATGTAGACGCGGGTAGGTGCGCTGTCGGATTGATTTTGGCGGTGGTTCGTCCCACTCTTGCGGGGGTGAATTTTCGGGAGACGTTGCGCTGACTGGAGACGGCGGGCGCTCGTGGGGTGATGTTTTTGGAAGTCACGAATTTCTTAAAGAGGTACGGAGAGGGACGGACATGAGGGCTCATTACGGCAGTCTTGGCACTCTGCGTCTGGCGGACGGGGTTCGCGATATCCGCGGTACCAGCGTTCGCGGATCAGACGGCGCGAAACTCGGCAACATACATGACGTGATCTTTGATCACGACACCATGGAGATTCGTTTTCTTGCAGTGGATAGCGGCGGGTGGTTACAAGCCGGAACTTTCCTGCTCCCCGCCGACCGTGTTTCCGCCGACGCAAGCCACGAGGAAGGTCTGGCCATCAGAGCCACTCCGGAGCAGGGTGAAAATTCTCCGCGATATCAGAAGGAATCGCTGCGATCAGAAGACGAATGGCAGAAATACGAGCAGGAGTTCAAGAAGTATTGGGACGAGGACCCTGTGATGCATATGAAGGGCTCTGACCGCGTCATCACCCCGCCCGGCGAAGCCATTTCCGCTCCGGCGAGTTCGATCGGCGAGGGCGGGGCCGAGTCAGGCGATCGCCGGATAAATGCCGCCGACCTTTTTCCGGACCGGATCAGCAACGTATTCTCCGATCCTGCCCCAGGCGCCGGCAAAGTAACCCTGCGTCCCAAATCCGTCGCCCGCGCCGAGGAGGCCGCCACCGGAGTCACATTGCTGAAGCCTCGCTGGTGGGACTCCTTCGAAAACTACTTGCGCCTCAACAAAGGAACAAGCCTGGGGGTTCAGCCTCCACCTGTTGAAGGAAACACTGGACGGAAACATGGAGGAAATGATCGCCGCCAACTTGCATTGAAGGTTCAGACCGTCGATGCCCAACGACGATCGACCGATTCAGACGGTTGGCGGGCCTGGCCGAAGGAAATCGCTGGAATCTCCCGGGCTTACATGTCTCCCTTAACGTCAAAATCCCATGCCCGCAGCAAATCCGGCGGCACATACTTCTGGTCTTTGTTCTTTTGCACCCATTCTTTGAGCGGGATGGAATGCTGGTAGTCCTCCGGGGACAGACGCAGCTTCCTAACGATCTCCTCGAAGGATGTGGGGCCGCTGTAGCGGGCGCTGTCGACATCCGGCTTGCCCCAATTCGGGTTCCCGCGTTGTTTGGTCAATCAGTTCCTCGGAGCCCAGTCATGCGCGCGCCGATCGCTCGCTAATCTGGAGAGGCCAACGGCACGGGGCCGGCCTCAAGATCATTCTACGCCCGACGCTGAAAACGTACGGCAACTCCCACGAATTCGTGTCGGGCTCGGGGTTGGGCGCTCAGCCCGGGAACCCCAGTTTCTTCTGCAAGGCGATGAAGCGCGGATTGGCGCGCAGACTGTCGAGTTCGGGTTCGACCTTCAGGAAGACCAGGCCGTTGGAGCGATCGGCGAAGGCTTTTTCCAGCCAGTCCATCGCCTGCTGATCTCGACCTAGGCCGACATAGACAACCGCAAGGTAGTAAGGGGAAACGTACTGTTTGTTGGACTCGGCCACCAGTTCGGCCAGAAGTTTTTCTGCTTCGGTCTTGTCTCCCGCTCGAGCGTAAGCGTGGGCCAACGCCGAGACCATCAGCGGAGTAGCGTGCGAGAGTTCGACCGCCTTCCTTAATTCAGGGATTGCCGACGCAAAATCCCCCTTCTGCTCATACGCTTGCCCAACCACTAAATGGGGGAGCTCATAGGACGGATCCATCTCAAGGGTGTCGCGAAGTTGCGCGATGGCGCGGTCGTACTGGCGCGCCATGTACAAACGCCACCCTAGACTGAAGTTGATGCTGATCGAGAGCGGGTCGAGCTGGCGTGCCTTTTGAATTTGAGCAAAGCTATCCTGCACCTGCCCCATGGCCATCAGGTAGAGGGAATACCTCTGGTAGGCCGTAGCGTAGCTCGGATTGAGACCGATGGCGCGCTCGAATCCTTCCGATGCACCCGACCAGTCCCAATCGTAATTAAACTTGACAGTCGCCAGCGACGTATCTGCCTCGGCAAGCGTCGGATCGACGTCCAGGGCGTGAAGGGCCGCTGCCTTTGCCTTTGGGGCGGCCTCCGAGGCCGCCATGGTCCCAAAAATTTCGGCGCTAATAATGGCGTAGCAATCGGAGAGCCCCGCATACGCCAGCGCGTACTGCGGATCCTGGTGCGCGGCCCGTTCGAAGTATCCGATCGCCCTTGTCAAATTCTCATCCGACCGCTTGTTCCAATAATAAAGACCCTTGAGATAGTTTTCGTATGCGTCGGGACTCACGGCGGGCGTCTTCGCCAGTCGCTCTCGGTCCTCCGGGGTCAGGTTGATGCGAATCTCGTTTACGATGGCCGACGACACACGATTCTGCAGGGCTAGCACATCCCCCATCTGGCTTTCGTAGGTCTCGGCCCACAGATGGCGATCGGTGGACACCCGGACGAGTTCTGCCGTAATCCGGACGCGGCTGCCCACACGCAAGACCGTGCCCTCCACCACTGCGTCCACGTTCAACTCCTGAGCAATCTGTGACAGAGGTTTGCGCGTGCCCTTGTATGCCATTGCAGTCGATCGGGAAATCACGCGCAAGGAGCGGATCTTGGCAAGATTGGCAATCAGCTCGTCCGTCATCCCGTCGGCGAAAAAGTCCTGTTCCTTGTCGCCCGAGAGGTTCTCCAGCGGAAGCACGACCAGGGATGTGCTCCGTTGAGCGTTGGTCTTGCTCGCGTCCGCCGGGCGCGCGTAATGACGGGTTGCGACGATGAGCAGTAAAGAGCAGAGGAGAATGAACGCCGTAAGCGCCGCAATCCGCGGGAACGCGCCCCAGCGGCTGCTCGTCTTCGACAATCGATCCTCCGATGAAGGAACCACGACAGAGGTCGACCTCGGTTGAGGCGCGACCGCGGAATCATCAAGAGGACCGTGTGCCTCCGACACCGGGAACGAGACGGAAGGCACTTCGACGGGAGCGATAAACCGGTATCCTCGACGCGGGACCGTTTCGACGTAGCGCGGGTGTTCCGAGGAATCGCCCAGTACTTCACGTACGCGCATCACGGCATTGTTCAGGCCGTGATCAAAATCGACAAAAGTGTCGCCTTCCCACAGACGCGTGCGCAGTTCGTCGCGGGTCACGACGTCCCCGGGACGTTCCAGCAGTAAAGCGAGGACCTGGAACGGCTGCTCCGCCAGTTTGAGTCGGAAGCCGTGCTTGCGGAGTTCACATGCCTTCAGGTCCGCCTCATAGACGCCGAAGCGGACAATTCGCACCGAAGCTACTGGAGATCCCATTGCACCCCTGGACTGGGTCTCAAAGTATAGCCTCGCCCGCACCCAAGGTCAAAGTGATAAGCCCTGCTATACCCTGTGTTTTCAATGACAATTCCGTGGAGCCAGAAATGTTTTCGATTGGATGAATCGGGGATTGTGCCGAGGGCACGGACTCCCGCAGAGTCGCCCGCACAGGAAACAGGCGCTGTGCGACCACGCTACCAAAGCCAAGGTATGACGTCGGTGCAGCTTCGCCGATTGACTTATGTGTGCCGGGAGATCACGCGAAATCTGGTGGGAGCGGGCCTCGGCATCGGGGAAAGAAGGGGGCGCTATGAAAACCGGGAAGCGAACAGCTGCGCTATTCGGAACGGTAATCAGCATGGTCCTGGCAGTCTGCACGACTGTTTTCTGGTCCCTGCCGGTCGGGGCTCAAGTGGCGGGTGCAACGCTGTCGGGTCTGGTCACGGATTCGTCCGCGGCAGCGATTGCCGGAGCCAAAGTCGCCGTGAAAAACCTGGCCACCCGAGAAGTGCGCGAGGGACAGACCAACAGCGAGGGCTTTTATTCCCTTCCCAATCTGTTGCCGGGGCAATATGAGGTCAGTGTCGCGGCGAAGGGTTTTTCGACCACTGTCCAAAAAGACATTATCCTCACGGTCGGGGCCCAACAAGCCCTTAACCTGAGCCTGAAGCCGGGGGAGGTCACGCAGGTTGTCGAGGTGAAGAGTACTCCGCCCGACGTGCAGACCACATCCTCGGCCATCAGTTCGACCGTCGATTCCAAGACTGTCCGTGAGTTGCCCCTGAACGGGCGCGATTGGACCACGCTGGCGACTCTCGAACCCGGTGTCATCAGCGTTCCCAATCAGGCGACGACCTCCTTCAACGCGAACAAGGGGAATCGAGGCTTCGGCAACCAATTGGCCGATTCCGGACACCGCCCCAACGAGAACTCTTACCGTCTGAACGGCCTCAGCATCAACGACTATTCCAATGCCGCCCCCGGAGGCGCCACCGGCCTGAACCTGGGAGTTGATTCTGTCCAGGAGTTCTCCGTGATTACCACGGGCTACACGGCTGAGTACGGCAGGACTTCGGGCGCCGTTATCAACGCGATAACAAAGTCGGGGACCAACCAATTCCACGGGACGGGTTTCTTCTTTGACCGCGACAGCGTCTTCGACGCGCGCAACTACTTTGACGGGTCCAAGATCGCCCCGTTCCGGCGCATTCAATTTGGAGGCTCCGGCGGAGGCCCGATCGTGAAGGACAAGACGTTCATCTTCGCGAACTACGAGGGATTTCGCCAGAGTTTGGCTTCGTCCGGGACCATCCACGTGCCCGATGCCGCATCGCGGGCCATGGCTGTTCCAGCAATTCAACCCTATCTTGCTTTGTGGCCCGTTGCACCCGCAAGTGCTCCCGACCTCAATGGGATTCAGACACTGAATGTGAACGTGAATACGATCGCCAACGAGAACTACTTCATCACCAGACTCGACCACAAAATTTCTGCCGTCGATGCGCTGGCGGGCAGCTATTTCATCGACTCTGGCCCGCAGTCCCAAGCTGATCCCTTAGGGAACACCGTTCACCAGGTTTTCTCCCGCAGGCAGATGGGCAGTTTCGAAGAAACCCACATCTTCGGCCCAGCGGTGGTGAACACGTTCCGTGCAGGTCTGAACAGGGCCTTGGGCAAAATCAACGATCCTGTATCTGGCGATGCGGTCGCGAAGGATGCCGCGTTGGCCATCGCGCCCGGGGCTGCTGCGCCTCCACAAATCCCGGTTCCGGGGCTAACCACGGCTTTTGGTTTGGGGGGATTCAATCGATTCACACATGCTTGGAACTCAGCTCAGATCGCAGACGATGCATTCCTGATTCGCGGGACACACGCGATCAAGTTCGGCTTCGCTTTCGAACACATGCAATACAACGTGCTCGAACAGTTGAGCCCGAACGGCAGAATGAGCACCTACGGCAGTCTCGCGGCCTTCTTAACTAACAAGGGGGATCAACTCAACGCGCTCGCCCCCGGCGGATCCCACGAGGTTGGGTTCCGGCAAAACCTGTTTGCCGGGTACATCCAGGATGACTGGCGGGCGCGGCCGAACCTCACCGTGAACCTTGGCTTGCGATACGAGATGACCACCCGGCCAACCGACGCCAACCAAGTACCCGGCTACACGGTCGCGGGCTACACGGTGGCCGCCGCCGGCTTCCAGGAAATCACTAGCCTGTCAAATTGCATCCAGAGCCCCACGGCGTGTGGTCCGGTCGGAGTCAAAAGCCCAATTCTGCAGAATCCGACGACCAAGAATTTCGAGCCGCGCATCGGGCTGGCATGGGATCCCTTCCACGACGGAAAAACGGCCGTGCGCGCCGGCTTCGGGATGTTCGACGTGTTGCCGCTGCCTTATGAGTTTGGGTTGAACACAGCCGCTACTGCTCCCTTCCAGATCATCGGGACCGCCAAGGGGGCGACCCTAGGAGGAGGCACCATTCCAGTCAGCTTCAACCCCCTCCACATCCGGAACCGATTCATCGATGCCTACCCCAAGCGCGCGGACGTTTTGAACTGGAACCTCAACATTCAGCGTCAACTCGCCGAGGGCCTGACGATGCTGTTAGGCTACGTCGGGTCCCGATCCATTCATCTTTCAGCGGCCTCTGACGACGTGAATCTGGTCCAGCCCACGGCAGTGAGTGGAGTAGGCCTAGTTTTTCCTTGCGATCCTGCGGCCCTCAGTTCAGGAAATACCTGTGCAAGTCAACAGACAGGGACCCGTATCGATCCGAACTGGGGCGGCGGCGCCGGCATTCGCCCGGTTCTGTTCGATGGTGCCTCTTCCTACAGCGCCTTCCAGTCGCAACTGAAGAAAAGCTTCGGCCAGGGCGTGCAGGGACAGGTCTCCTACACATTCGGCAAGTGCAGGGATTTGAGTTCGGCTCCGGTCACCGGGGACACTTTCTTGAACTCGATCGCCGTGCCACTCATGTTGAGCAAGTCCGCGAGACTGGGCGCGTGCGACTTCGACATTCGCCACGTTGTTTCCGGAACGCTCATGTGGGATCTTCCTTCCATGAAGCACTCTGGCGCATTTCTGTCGACTCTGACGGGTGGGTGGCAATTGGGCACCATCGTCACTGCTACCAGTGGCGCGCCGTTCACAATGACAGTCGGCGACGGTAACGATCCGTTGGGCACCGGTTTCAACGGTGATTTCTCCATGGACTTTGCCAGCCTCATCCCGGGCTGTAATCTGATCCACGGTGGGGTGAACTACCTGAATACAAACTGTTTTACGCCACCCACGGCGCCGGCATCGCTTCCGGCCGCAACCGCAGCGAATCCCCTGGGCTGCGCGCCCAATTCTTTTCTCACTCCCCTTCAGGACCCGATTAATGGGGTGTACCTCGGGCCACCGCCGCCCAGCGGCACACAGTTCTGTTCGAACGTCCTGGGTAACACGCGGCGCAACCAATTCTACGGTCCAGGCCAGACTCAGGTGGATTTCTCGGTCTTCAAGAACACGAGGATTCCGAGCATCTCCGAGAACTTCAACGTTCAGTTTCGAGCGGAGTTCTTCAATATCTTGAATCACACCAATTTCCTCTCGCCCGGTTTCTTGAACACGTTTGGCCAGAATAACTCCGTCTATGATTTCAGTGGCAAGGGCCTCCCCACCGCGTTGAACCAGACTGCGACTACCTCCCGGCAGATTCAGCTGGGTCTGAAAGTGATCTGGTAAGGTGCTTGCAGGAAAGCCGAGCCGGATCTCGGCTTGCCTGCGCGCTCAGCACCCAGCATCGACTCACCCGTCAAGCCGGAGGCGAGCGCTTCGGGAGATGGGATGGACGAGTCCCCGGTGATGGGAGGAACCGTCAGGCCCGCCGCCCTATCCCACTTTGCCAAATCGATATTTCGCAGTCTCGAAATAAGGAAAGCGCTTGAACACGACCACGGGCACGGCACACAGAATCAACTCCCCTGAGGGACTCGCTAAGCCTTCCCGGCCCACCCGTGTCCGCTGGCGGATCCTGGCCATCGTTGTTGCCATTATGGCGGTCACAGCACTGAACCGGCTGAACCTGAGCATTGCGGGAAAGTATATCGAGGAAGAATTTTCCTTCAACACCATCACGATGGGATTGGTGTTCAGCTCTTTCCTCTGGGGTTACGCCCTGTTTCAAATTCCTTGGGGATATGTCTGTGATCGGATCGGCCCGCGGCGTACGTTAACGGCTTCCATCCTCTGTTTTGCCGTTGGGGCTGGGGCGATGGGGTTGGCGCCCAGGTTTGCCGCCCTCAGTGGGATCAGTGTGCTGGCGGCCTTCCGCCTCGTGCGCTTCTTGACCGGCGTGGGAGAAGCAGCGGTCTCTTCCAATGTCACACGAGTGATCGCCTCGTGGACGGCCTCGCGCGAACGAGGATTCGCGAGCGGATTACAAGTCTGCGGGCTGGGCTTGGGTGGAACCTTTACCCCCATTTTCATCGCTTGGACCATGGTGCATTGGGGCTGGAGAGTCTCGTTCGCCGCCTGTGCCGTGCTGGCGTTCGTGATTGTCGCGGCCTGGCACTCCTATGCGGTGGATTGGCCCGAGGAGCACAAAGACGTAAACGACGAGGAGTTGCAGATCATCCACCCGGGCTCACGACGTGGAGAAGCCCGAGCGGAGCAACTTGCAACCGCGAGCGTCCCCTGGGGCAAGATGCTTACGAACCCTTCGGTGTGGGGATTGATCCTCGGCTACGGCTTGCAAGGCTATACCTTTTACGTCTACTACAACTGGTTCTATTTCTACGCGGTAAAAGTGCGCGGTCTGGGACTCATGCAAGCTGCGGCATGGACCTCGGCTCCGTTTCTGGCGATGGCCCTTCTTTCACCGGTCGGCGGATGGTTTTCAGATCGCGTCGCTCGAGCCACCGACCGTCGCAGGGGTCGCTTGGTTGCGGTATGGCTCGGCATGGGCGTCTCGGCCCTGCTGCTCTACAGCGGCAACCATCTCAAAATCACGGTCGTAGCCCTACCCATGATCGCGCTGGCAGCTGGCTTTAACATGTTCGCCGCTGCAAATTTCTGGGCAGCCTGTATTGATCTGGCCCCATCCTGTTCCGCTTCGCTGTCCGCACTTATGAACACAGTGGGCAGCATCGGCGGAGCGGTTTCTTCCACTGTGACTGCCTCAGTCGCCGTTCATCAAGGGTGGGGCCAAGCTCTCGACATCGCCGTCTTGATCACAATTGGTTCCGGTTTGCTGTTCGGCATCGTGGATGCCAACCACAACATCGAGGAGCAGCCGGGCTAATCGGAATCACTGATCGCTCGGAGACGGCCGGGCCAGAGGAATTTGGGACAGAGCACGCCCTAGAGGGTTTTTGGCTGAGGGTGGACACAGTTGCGAGTTGCCGAGATTAAAAACGTAAAACAGCCGCTAGTTTGCGGATGCCGTTCATGGAGTCTTCGAGTACTACTACAATGCCCTTTGGCCCAGTGCTATTCTAGCGGCCGAAACCCAAGGCTCAGGCAGAAGCGGCCCGTTGCTGTTCATGCTTCGGGGCGGTGGAGCTCCTCGCCAGCCTCCGAAAACTTGCGACCGCCACAAGGAGTGCCAATGCCGCACCTACTCCTGCTCCAATGCCATCCAAAATGGCCTCGGCACGCGCCTCGCTCTGCAAGGCCGCAGCGGTCTGCGAATCGATCTGCAACTTCAGCGCCTTAATCTGATTTTGCTGATCGGCAATCTGCTTCTGTAGGGGCGCGGTCAACGAGACTTGCCATTCCTGCTGCTGACGCTGCTCGGCTGCTTGATGGTACTGCTTTATTAGCGTGTCGCAGGGATCGCCTGCATACCAAACCATACAGTCAGGCCTTAGCGGTAGTGGTGCGAGTTGGGCAATCATCTGCATATTCGTACTTGTTGCCGCGAGTCTAGCCCGGAAAATACCCGAGTCGTAGGTTACGAGGGGTCACTGCTTCGCCTGGCTTTAGCACATCATGCTCAATGGGGCAGGTCCCTATCTGTAACCCTGAATAGCAAGCGCCGCTCGCCGGGCCGCGCCTTCCGCAACCATCCGATTCGGCTGCGACGGAGGTTTAGGTGCGCGGCCCCTGGCCACACAGCAACGCGATTCCAGCTTCATCGACAGCGACCTGAGGCTGCTCCCGCCGCTTGCCCTTAGCCTTGGCCGCAGCGCGCCCTGAGCGAACGCGGTCACGAATGATGCCCCCAAGAAAAATGCCACCAAGCTAGGTGGACCCGCGAAATACTGGTCAAAAATGACTGGCAGGCTGGTTTCGTTGCGTGGTATTCCCGGCCTCTCGTCCACCGTCAAGTCACTCCCGCAATGGCGGGCGTCCCAAAGCCGCGGGCCGGCGGGCTTCGTCACCCAGCTCGCGGATCTCGATCACAACGTTATCGAGCTGATTACTTTGGTGGGGGGAGTGTGACGAGCGTCACATGGAGTGAAGAGATGCTGAGCTAACGTGAGCGACGTAACCTCACCGGGGTAACAGAGCAAGTGAGGTCGGCACCGGAAGACACTCCGGTGAGCTCGACCCTGAGCGTTACCCCTGAGAGGCGGGCATCGTGAGAAGTAGCAGGAGAGGCATCATGCGAAACAGGGTGAGTGTGGCGAGTACGTTGATCGGCTACATCTTGGGTGCGATCCTGATCGTAGCGTTCGTCGTGAGCACCGTGCGGGCGATCCGTCTCGCCGATTGATCGCGCTGCGCTTTTCCTGTTTCGACGCAGATGCTGCAGCAGGCGTAGGGTGTACGCCTACCAGCCCCCAGATTCGGCGATCGAAACTGGGAAGCAGGCCGACGATCCGCTCAAATCAAGCCGGGCTGCTGCGGCCGGATCTGACCTTCTGAATGGGCCTGATCGACCGGCTGATCCGGAAAAGTTCCCACTCAGCGTCGCCGCCGATTCCTGTTGATGAAGTTCAGCCCGTACTTGAACGCGAGCAACAACAGTCCGATGAGCAGGACCACGCCTGCGGCCTTTAATGGGACCATGGTTCTCCGGGGATGACCAAACCTACCGGATGAAGCCGGGACTTTGGAAGATTACGAGCTGTTGGTTACAGTGGGATTACGTATGGTCGCTGGCTCATTGGCCCGCACCGAGATTAGGCGCCATCTGCAACCAACTTTAGTGTCCGCTGCTACCGATGGCCGGGTTTAAGGGTTCACCGGTTGTGCGCACCTGGCAACAGATAACACCTGCGCGATGAGGGCGAGCATTTCTCGCTCGCATTCGTGCTTGTCCTGCCGATGGGCTCAGCGGATGAAAGGGGATTTCATAAAACTCGGCCAGCGATCTGGCCGTCGCATGGTTGCTGACGATCATGACAACATTGCAGGGCGGCTCGCCGGTGCTCTGTCGGTAAAGCAGATCGGCAAGACAGTGGTCATAGCTGGAAACCAGGATGACGATCTTGGAGCGGTAATCGGTCGGAGCCAGGTGATACTTGATCATGAAACGCCCGGCCACAGGCTTGAAGTGTTCGGCGAATTCAGCGAGGGGAATATCAAAGCCATCCAAGTCCCATTCCAGCCTCGACAAGAACAAGGCCCGGCAACTGTCCACGTGGTCGTCGGTATGCAAGACACTGCGGTTGTGAGCAACCAGAAATTGGGAGATCGCGGCCACCACGCCTTTCCGCGCCAGAGGGATGGGAATGCTGAACAGTAAGACCGCGGTGTTTTTCATCGCCCGAAATCATATCGCACGGGCCACGGACGGGGTTCGAGATCAAATTGACAATGCCCACGTTTTCCGCAATAAATTTCTGACCACCCTGACTTGTTGGCAACTGACGTAACGTCAAGGCTCACTCCTTCTCGCGCCGCTCCGCTTTTTGCTTGTCTGCTTGCATTAACTATGATTAACTTTGTGTATTCATCTCTGGTTAACGCAGTGTGCGGAGGGGAAACAGTGCCGTTGGCCAGATCCGCGGGGAGCACATGGCGCGTGTCGTTCACTTTGCTTTTCTGGTGTTGAGTATCGCTTGTCTTCTTCCAGCCGAGGCACGAGCACAAGGCGAAACCACGAGTGCCATCGTTGGCCAAGTGCGGGATACAACCAATGCCGTCGTGCCGGGCGTCACTGTGACGATCGCCAACCGTGAGACAGGGCTGAGACGTAGCGCCAAAACCGATGGGGCAGGCCGGTTCACCTTTCCGCAGTTAAAGCCGGGTATTTACTCGGTCAGAGTGGAAGCGCAAGGCTTCGAGCCAGGTCAAAATGACAACGTCGCTTCGGGTCTGGGGCAAAGACAAACCGTCGATTTCACACTTGACCTGGCCCGATCAAATGAAACAGTTGAGGTAAGCAGTGAGGCTCCACTCATCAATCCGGAAAACCCCAACACATCCAACACACTGAATACGCCGGCCCTGGAGGACCTGCCAAATCCAGGTGGCGACCTCACCTATCCTTTGCAGTTCGCTCCAGGCGCCCTCATCAACACCGCGGGCAGTGGCAATGATTTCGTCGGTGGCACCAACGGGTATGGCAACGTGGAATTCAACGGATTGCCCGCGCTCTCCAACGGTTATATCGTTGACGGACTGGAAACGAACGACCCCCTCACCAACCTCAACAGCGGCCTCTCCACCAACCTCGTGCTGGGGTTGAATTCGATTTCAGAAGTGACCGTCAACACCCTCTCCTATTCCGTGGATCAGGGGCGGTATGGAGCATCCCAGGTCAACTACGTCACCAAGTCCGGCGCGAATCGGTTTCACGGGAATCTCTATGAACTGTGGAATGGTTCGGTACTGAATGCAGCAGACTACTTTACCAATGCGACAGCGGGGAATCACAAACCCGGATCGAACGTGAATCATTTTGGGGGTAGTCTGAGCGGGCCAATTGTGCACGACAGGCTCTTCTTTTTCTTCGACAGCGAATGGGTTCGGATCGCACTGCCCATCGTGACACCCACGACGGTTCCCAGTGCCGCCTTTCAGCAATATGTGGTGCAGCAACTTCCTCTGGGTGGAACCGACTCGGTAACCGGATCAACCTACTCGCCGGCACCGACACTGGTGCCGTTTTACCAAAAGATGTTTTCACTGTACCGAAACAGCGACGGCACGCCTCTGGCCGTGCTCGGGTGTCCTTTGAACTCTGCCGGCACTCCGGCAGCGGGCAGTCCACCGGATGGAAACGGTTGTGCGAATCGGCAAAGCGTTTCGCACTCCAGCCACGACCACGAGCAGGTCCAGACCGTCCGCCTCGACTACAACATCAACGGGAAAGATACCACTTGGTTTCGTTTCCAGGTCGACACAGGTGTACAGGCTGCCTACACGGATCCCATCAATCCTTTGTTCAATGCAGTCTCGCCTCAACCTCTCTACTCGTTCGCGGCGGGCTATACCCACGTCTTCTCACAAAACCTGGTGAACTATTTCAATCCGGCGTTTTCCTGGTATGCCAGCTTGTTTGGGCCAAGCGACTTTCAGAAGACGCTCTCGGCGTTTCCCATTGTGTTGCAGGGTAGCGGGGCGAACGCGCCGTTCACCACGATCGGCGGACTCGACAACACCTGGGTACAAGGCAGGCGAGCTTCTCGCTTCTTCATCAACGACAACCTCGCCTGGAGCCATGGCGCCCACGAACTGAGGTTTGGCACGAACACTCGGATCTTTCGTCTGAACGACTATGACTTCGGACAAGGCACAGTTCCGACTGTGGCATACACGACGCTGCCGCAATTCATCTATGGAGTGGCATCCACCGCAACCAGGACATTCCCATTGGCGGCAAACGAATCCTTCAGGTTTCTGAATCTTGATCTCTATGCCCAGGACACCTGGAGAGTGACTCGGAAGCTGACGTGGACGTTAGGATTGCGTGACAGCTTCAACTCCAATCCGTTGAACCCGCATGGGCAAGTGGGCCGCCTGCGCGGCTCTTTCAGTTCCATTCCGCACGATGTGAATCAGCCTCTAAACGCGGCCATTCAAACTCATCTCGGTAGACTGTTTTCATCCACACCTCTGGCCATTCTGCAGCCGCGAACGGCGCTGGCGTGGCAGTTCGAACCGAAGTCCGTACTCCGCGCCGGTGTCGGGATTTTCAGCGACATTTTGCCGGGCAGCGTTGCCGACCTTGTCGGGACCAATCCACCGTACGTCAAGACGTTTCAGGGAGGTCTGCTGGGCAGCGTGGGCGGAACCACCATAGCGGGGAGAGCACCAGCCAGCGCAGTCGAGGCAACCAGCGCTGCAAATCAGAGATTTAGTTCGGGGTTCCCTCAGGGCCAGCTTTCATGTCCGTCTCCGCTGGCAAATGCCGCAACTTGCCTTCCACCGGTCGCAATGACAGCAGTACCTGATGGCAAACTGCATGCGCCGTACTTCATCGAGTGGAGCCTCGGAATTGAACATCAGTTCGGAACGACGGCCAGTTTGCAAGCGCAATACGTCGGCACGCGCGCTGTGAATCAGCCCTATCTCACGGAGGTGAACGGCTACCAAACGGTGTGCCAGGGTTGTTTTGCGCCCTTTCCCTACATGCAGCCGACCGATCCCAGATTTGGCGCGGTGACCCAGTTCTCCACTGGCGAGAACAGTCACTACAACGGTCTTCAACTGACCGCGATGAAGCGGCTCGGCCATGGTCTGCAAGGACAGGTCAACTACACCTGGAGCCGTTGCATGGACACAGTTTCGAACGGAGGATTCCTTCAGTTCTCAGCGGGAGGCATTCTTTCCCCTCTGCCGGGGGAACTGGACCGTGATTATGGTCCTTGCGACTATGACATCCGGCACAATCTCAGTGCGCAGTATGTGTATCAGCTGCCGATCAAAGTCCGGAATCCACTGTTGGCGCAGGCCCTAAACCGCTGGCAGATTTCCGGAACCATGTTTTGGCATAGCGGAGTCCCGTTTTCGGTCCTCAGCACGCCCTATTCAGCGAACGGCAACGGCATTGTGCAGGGCAGTGGACCACAGTTCGCGAGTGCTGTTCCCGGTGTCCCGCTCTATGTGCATCATTCCGTCCCTGGCGTCACGCAACCGGGCACGATCCAGTGGCTGAATCCGGACGCGTTTGTCTCGGCTGTTGATCCGAGTACAGGGCAGTGCTCGGGGGGTGACAACCCGCAGCATTGCCAGTTCGGAAACCTCGGCCGGAATGCCCTGCGCGGTCCCGATTTCTTCTGGAATGACTTCTACCTCACGAAATGGTTTCCGGTGACCGAGCGCGTGAAACTCAGGGTAGACGCCCAGTTCTTTAATGTCTTCAACCACCCGAATCTTGGGCTTCCAAGCATGGTTCTAGCCGGCATTCCAGGAAAGCCCTCCACGCAGACAGGATTTGGAGCACTTACGTACACGACTTCTCCGCCGACTGGGCTGCTGGGCGTCGGTTTGGGTGGTGACAGCAGTCCTCGAATGATCGCCTTTCAGGCTCGCTTGGAGTTCTGAGCCCACCTCATGAGATGAAGGAATGCACCTCGGCAGCCCCTTTCAATTTCGATGCTCTGCAATCCCTTGTTGGCGAACTTCCCTATTTCGAAGGTGCCGAACACAAGGTCAACTGCGGGATGCCTCAAGAGAACTTCGGCGGTAGCCCCTGGGGGCCACACCCAGGACCCGCTTGAAAGCTTTGCTGAAAGATGCGTCGGAGTCGTAGCCAACGGACTCTGCGACTTCGACTAGCTTCCTGTCGCCTTTCTCGAGCAAGGTGGTGGCCTTGTGCATTCTCCAGCTTGTCAGGTATTCCAGAGGCGTTTCCCCCACCACTTCCTTGAAGCGCAACGCAAAAGCGGAACGAGACATACCACAGGCTGCGGCCAAGGATTCGACCGTCCAGGGATTCTCTATTCTCTCGTGCATGAATTTGATGGCTCCTCCAATTTGGGGATCGAAAATGGCCCGCAGCCAGCCTTTCTCACAGGTTTCCGACCTCGATCCGATGTGCGCGCGGAGGCATTGGATGAACAGCACATCGGCCAACCGGTTGACCACCAACTCCGACCCGGGCGCCGGTTCCGCCATTTCCGACGCGAGCATGTTCAGGGTCGTGTGCAGTGCCAGCGTCTGCGCCTGGTCCGCCTTTACAAGTATGAGCGGCGGAAGCAGGCGCGCCAGGGGCTTCACGCTCGGCGGAGCAAATCTGAACCATCCCGAGATGATGGTGGTCGGCGCTCCTCCGCCGCCGTACTGAATGACCTGACTGCCCGCTCTGGGCGCGACCTCACAAAAGCTGCGCGGGCGCGGGCGCGGATGGTCCCGCAGCGTGTACGAGGTTCCCGGCGCCAGCAAGAAGCAATCGCCCCCGGCGAGCGGCACTGCTTTCGGAATGCTTTCCCGCGGCAATTGCTGGCTCAGCGTAGAAGGCATGCCGGACGCACATGGGCAAACTGGAAAGGCGAACTTCTGGACTGCGCGGAGTCCCTTGCGGTTTCCTCCGCGACGTGTGCACCTCGGTTCAGCCCCCAGGGGGCCGTGGCCTCGAGCCTTGCGTGAACCACGCTCGCGATTTGCATGGTCTGAAACAGATCCGTAATCGGGTCCAAGCCAGCCCTCCGGTCTGGACTTCCGGACAAGTTAAATGGACTGAAGGACAGTCCGAGTCCAGAGCAATGGACATCTACTCTGAGAGCGTAGATGAATCCTGTGGCCGAGGAGGTTCAGATTGAAGCTGCTTCAGATCGATTCCAGTGCCCGAACCAGTTCCGTGACTCGAAGACTGACCGCCCGCTTCGCCGAAGCTTGGAAGAAAAACCACCCCGAGGGCGAAATCGTGCGGCGGGACCTTTCTACAACCCTGTTTCCGCCGATTACCGATGATTGGGGGGCGACCCACCTCGACGGGTCAGAGCTGACTGCTGCGCAGCGGTCGTATCTGTCGACCTCCGATGAGTTGATCGAGGAACTGCAAGCGGCGCAGACAGTCGTCATTGGCGCGCCGATGTACAACTTCTCGATCCCTTCTTCACTCAAGGCCTGGATCGATCAGGTTGTGCGACTGGGGAAGACCTTTGGCTACGAGCCAAACGGCCGGCTGGGCCTTCTGGGAGACAAGCAAGTCGTCGTCATTACCGCCCGCGGGGGTAGCTACGAAAAGGGCGCGCCCTCGGAAACCTTCGATTTTCAGGAGCCCTACCTGCGGCACATTCTCGGTTTCCTTGGGCTCACCGACGTCACCTTTATCCACGCCGAGAACCAGGTTCGGGCAGATGCCGGTGCGTCGCTCGCAGCCGTGTCAGAACGGATCAGCAGGATCATCGCCGGGAACAACCGCCAGGTCGTCACTCCTTGAGGTGAGGAAGATTCGATGAATATAGCCTTATGGGTTGCACAGGGACTCCTGTCGTTGGCCTTCATCGCCGCCGGCACGATGAAGGTCTTCGCCTACCAGAAGTACAAGGCGATGTCGGAAAAGAATGGTCCGAGCGGCATAACGCGCGGACTCGCAGCCTTCATCGGCATCGCTGAACTTGCTGGCGCGCTCGGGTCGTTCTCCCCATGGCCACCAACGTCGCACCCTGGCTCAGCTCGGGGGCCGTCATAGGACTTGCGACGATCATGCTGCTGGCCATTGTCTACCACGTGCGCCGCCGCGAGCCGCCCGCGGCGCCCGCGATTCTGTTTGCGCTGGCGGGGTTTGTTGCGCTCGGGCGTCTTGCTCACTGGGGGTGAACAAATCCAGGATGAAAGCAAGCTCTGATCGCCGGTAGGGTGACGCAGCTCGCCTTTGGCGCGTTTTGCGAGTACATTGGCGCATTCTGCTAGTGATCGGAACGGCCTGATTCTTTAGAGTGGATGGCGCCAGAAAGGAGCAATACACAACATGAACGAGACGACTTCCACGATCACTGCTCAAGAGGAAATTCTGGGAACGGGAAAAACCTATGGCGCAAAGGCCTACGCAGCGCAAAGCGCAGCTTCCGCGTTATCGCCAGCCTCGATTCAGCGCCGGGCGCCGCGACCTCAGGATGTCCAGATCGAGATTCTGTACTGCGGGGTCTGCCACTCGGATTTGCACCAGGTTCGCAACGAATGGGAAAACGCGATGCCGACCGTGTATCCCTGCGTCCCGGGACACGAAATTGTCGGGCGGGTAGTGAAAGCAGGCAGCGCAGTGAAGAGGTTCAAGGAAGGCGACGTAGCCGCGGTCGGATGCATGGTAGGCTCCTGCGGCGTTTGCCCGAGTTGCCGGGAGGGGCTCGAGCAATACTGTGAGAAGATCCCCGTCCTCACCTACAACGCAGAAGACAAGATCCTCGGTGGAGTCACCTACGGTGGCTATTCGGAAAGTATTGTCGTCGACGAGGCCTTTGTCCTGAAAGCATCCGACAAACTGGACCTTGCCGGCACGGCTCCCCTTCTCTGCGCGGGCATCACGACGTATTCGCCGCTGCGTCACTGGAATGTGCGCAAGGGCCAGAAGGTGGGGATCGTTGGGCTCGGCGGTCTGGGCCACATGGGCGTGAAGTTCGCTAATGCCTTTGGCGCCCACGTCGTGCTGTTCACGACCTCCGCGAACAAGACGGCGGACGCGCTGAGGCTCGGCGCTCACGAAGTGATCGTGTCGAAGAATGCCGCGGAGATGCAGAAACATGCCGCCAGCTTTGACTTCATCCTGGACACGGTCTCGGCCGAGCACGATCTGAACGCATACATTGCCCTGTTGAAGCGAGACGGAACGCTGACGCTGGTAGGAGCACCGCCGATGCCGTTGCCCGTCGCGTCGTTCGGTCTGATTTTTGGACGGCACCAGCTGGCCGGTTCCGGGATCGGGGGGATTCGGGAGACCCAGGAGATGCTGGATTTCTGCGCCGATCACGGCATTACCGCGGATATCGAACTGATCCGGATGCAGCAGATCAACGAAGCCTACGAACGCCTGCTGAAAAGCGACGTGAAGTACCGTTTCGTCATCGATATGGCATCCCTGAAGTAGCAGCCAGCCGGGCTGTTCAAGACCGTAGTCAGTGTAGATTTCTGAAGGGCGGCGCCGGGTCTCCCGGCGCACCCTCATAATCGCCTATGTGCAAGCCCAAGCCATGATGAATCGGTTTCGAGTTTCTGCCGCTGTTCCTCGCAAGCTCGAGGATCTGGGCCTTTCTCCCCTCGCAATCCTCGGTCAGGCCGGCCTGCCCATCGGCCTGCTCAATCAGGAAAAAATTCTCGTCACTACCGAAGAACTGTTTTGCCTTTACCGGGGCATCGCGGAAGTCAGCCGTGACCCGGCGATCGGGCTGAAACTGGGGACGGAAGATCGGATTGAGCGCTACGATCCGATTACAATCGCTGCACTTTGTACCCGTTCGTTTCGCGATGCGTTACAGCGCATGGCCCGTTACAAGCAGCTTACCTGCCCGGAAAAGATTGATCTGCTGGAGCGGGGGAACGAATGTGCCGTGCATTTCACCTGGCTGCTAGCCCACGAGGAAGAACCCACCGTGTTGGTGGATACCTGCTTCGCCTGGATCATGGCGATCGCCCGTCGCGGAACAGGCCGGCCGATCCGCCCAAAGCGGGTTGAGTTCCAGCGAGCCCCGGTACATCGCGAGATGTTCGAGGCCCATTTTGGATGCCCGGTCAGGTTCAAGACGCCCCGGAATGCGCTGGTGTTCAGCAAGACAGATATGGACGGACCCTTCCTCACCTACAACGCCGAACTGCTGGCGGTGGTGGCGCCCCAACTGGAAGCTGAGCTCAGACAGCAACTCGCCGAGAAGAATTTCGGTGAGCAAGTGAAAGGCGTCCTCAAGCGCCTGCTTGCCGGACAACGACCCGGCATCCGGGAGGTCGCCCGGGAACTCCGCGTGAGCTCACGTACTCTGCAGCGCCGCCTCGCCCAGGAGGGCGCAACATTCCAGCAACTGATGGAAGATGCTCGCCGCGAATTGGCACGTCACTACCTTCAGCACTCACTGCTGGAATTGAACGAGACTGCGTATCTACTCGGGTACGAAGATGCCAATTCCTTCTTTCGGGCCTTCCACTCCTGGGAGGGAACTTCCCCAGGACAATGGCGAGCGGTGCACGCGATCTCCGCGTAACACACAGGTCGATTCTGGTTAGAGAATCATTTCTAGTGCGAGAATCATGGATCACTCGCCACCTGGTCAGATCGCTGGATGGTGCAGCCGAACAAGAATGGCGAAACATGACGCGGCGAACTTGGCTGATTGCCGGCGTGAACCGCAGCTTCGGGCTGGCTGGATCGACAGGTCCGCGGACCCGACGCCGGGTCCTCCCCACTTATCTCAAATAGAGGATTCGGCAGTTCGGTCTGGCCCTTCGCCCCTGCGCTCATCCTCCCGACCGTTCCCACTGGCAATGAAGTCCGCCCTTGACTGGTCCATTGGCGTTGTAAAGCGGTGCGAGATAGATCCCATGCCGTGCAGCAATGGTTTCGATCTCCTCGACCCGCTCCTGAGTGATGGACCCTCTTCCCTGAGAGAAGGGTTCGAACCGGCCCTCCAAAGCGAGCGCCATGCCTTCGAGTAAACACCCATGCACCACATCTGGGAACGGATGCCGATTAAGAACTCCATGAAAATCGGGCGCGAACCTCAATCCGCCAGTGATTTGCCCGAGACCTCCGAAGAACACTTTGACGCCAGGCATCTCCGCCCTTGGAGACAAGTTCTTCGGGTAGCCCGCATCGCAAACGATTGCATGGGACACGATCCGGCCCAACAAGAGCGAAGGGGACGCCAGACTCGCCGCGCAGATCACGACGTCGGCCTCTGCGGAGAATTGCTGGAGATCGGTTCCGATCTCCACCTCAATTCCGTCGGCTTGCAACTCCGCCACCAGTCGGCGTAGTCGCTCCAGGTTGCGTGCGCTGAGCAGCACGCGTCTCACGATAGGCGCCAAACAACGGGCGCAGCCGGAACCCACATCTCCTGTCGCTCCAACGATGAGCAGCGTTGATCCTAGGAGGTTCCGACCCTCCAGCGCGCACATCTTCTTGATGCCCTGAACGATGAAGCCAACGGTCAACGTATTGCCGGTCGTGAAGACCGTATCATGTCTTTCCGGAAGCTGATCGAAGTTGCCCTCGATGAGAATGGAGCTGAATCCTCCGAGACTCACGATCTTCGCTCCTGCCTTGATCGCGTAGGCCGCCGCCCCTCGCACGCGGGCGATGTTCTCGTGCACGTAGGCGGCTTCCAGACGGTCGGGAGGAATGAAGGAGTCGATGTAGAGGCCGCGCGCCTTCGCGCCGACGATCGATCCGACGTCGACATGGCAGACTGCTCTGGGCGGAATCCATGGAAGGATGTCCTTGATCTCGTCGTCCGGCAGAGGCGTATGCTCCGGTCCGCGCAGGACAGCGAGTACGTCCGCCGCCGCTCTCCAACTCTCCTGATGCCCGACCAGAGCGAAGTCGACCTCGATCGTCCGCCCTCGACTGGCTACACTGGCAACTGAGTCACCCATGCGAGTGTTACCTCCCCGGGGATCCCCAGCGTGTCCAGCGTCTTCAGATACTGTTGCAGCGACGCTCCGCGAAGCTCTGCTGCACTCAAGCTGACCACGGACAGCGAGGGCTTCACACAGCTGCCGTGACAGACCTCGCAATGTCCATGCTTGCACTCCCTGGCCAGCATTTCCGCGAGGGTGGTCATGACGTCAAGATGCAACCGGTACACCTTATCGTCGAAGCGTTGCCCGTCCAAGGCTCGCTCCGTTCTTAGAATCGCCATGGCATGATCGATATGCTCTGCTTCCTCTGCTGCGATGGAGGCAAAGGTCTTGCCAAGGCTCCCCGGTGCCACCTTCCCGACGCGTGCATAGCTTGCGACGGCGAAGGATTCCAGCATGATCTCCTGGACGATCAGGCAGCCAATCAAGTCGCGCCCTGTGATGCAGCGCATGAATGCGTCGCGGAGCCGCTTCCAATGCTTTGCGTCGACGTTATTGGAGACGTCCACTCCAATCTTGCGGCCCTCGGCGGCGAACGCAGCAGCATGCCCCCGTTCACCCTCCGCATGCTCCAGTGCATCGGCTACTTGTTCGGGATCGTCGCATATCTCCGACAAGGAGGTGTAGTTCATGGCGGCGACTAGTTCGCCGGTCATCGCCTGTGCCAGAACGTCCTGCCAAATCAGAGCACTGGGTGAGAGAGAAGTACATTCAACCGCTGAGCAGTTAAGACCAATAAGGGATTCCATGCGTCCTCCTGAACATCGAATTAGACCCTTGCTGCTTTAGAGATTTGCTTCCGTATGGCGAGCAAGTAAAGACACCGGCAATCCTGGGCTTGAAACGCGGCGACCCTTTTGCAATCTGTTCGGTCATCCCAGTTGTGCTCATATTCGTTTCTCCTCATGCGAATGATTGAAATCAAGCGTTCATGCGAATCAGATCGGTCCACGATATATCCGCCGTGGCACAAATCAGGGGCCGTTGAGTTTCCCGAGCATCTGGACGGCACCGCGGTTCTTTGGGTTGAGCTGGAGGGATTTTTGATAGTTGGCGATGGCCTGCGGCTTGTTGCCGGCGTCCATGTACGCCTCCCCCAGGCTGTCGTAGACGTTGCCAGATTTCGGATACGCTTCGACGTTTATCTGAAGAATGCGGATGGCTTCCTTGAACTTGCTGGCGCGAATCAGCTGGTAGCCCAAAGTGTTGAGCTGGTCTTCATCGAAGTTGTAGGTGGCGGGTCCGGCGGCTTTGAGGTCATGGTATTGCTTGGCGGCCTCGTCGAGGCCGCTGGACGCGATGGTGGCAGACAGAGTGGTGGCAATGGATTTGCGCGTGTCATAGGCGGCTTTGACGGTAGGCAGCCAAACGGCCATGGTGACCGCAAAAACTCCAGCGCCCATCGCGATGGTCAGCACCACTAGACCCGCCGCCATAGCGATGCGGCGTAGCGCGCCGGCGCGGTCCTGCGCGCGCAGATAGAATTCAAGAACGGCGAGGGGCAGCAGGTATTGAGCGAAAGCCATGAAAGAGAGGAACGGGCCCTGAAGCGTAGTCGGGTCGAAACCGAAGGGGCCGTTAAAGAGGAGAAACGACAAAAAGAAACCTACCCGGAAGAACCAGGCTGCACTCACCACCAGGAACAGACGGAGGGCCCAGCGGCGATGAGTCTTGAAATCGCGAGCCACCGCATGGCGCACCGCCATGGCGGCGCAGAGCCAGATCAGGACGGCGTTAACAGTACCACCCAGCCGTTGCGTAAGGTCGCCATGACCTCCACGGATCCAAAGCATATACAGGCCGGCACTGCTGAGCGTGAAAGCGGTCAGCATGAATATGCGCCCATTCCAGCGATGAAATGCGGGAAAGCGGTTGCGGATTTGCGGAACAAACTGGAGCGCTCCGGCGAGGATTACGATGACGGCCGAGAAAACATGCATGGCAACGGCGAAATTGCCCATGGTCGCGCCAGGAATGTACCCATGCGACATGAATCTATTCCACGCCTCGAAATCCCCCCGAGCGGCCGCACGACCGTAGAAACTCGCCACAGAAAACACGAACACCAACTGGCCGATGACGGCCACCAGGAACCAAAACCGCGCGGCTGCTTTCAAGGCGCTGTCCGCAACGGAATTCAACTCCAACCGGTTGGTCCATACAGTCGTGCTCATAGTCTTTCCTCCTTATGCGAGTTGCTGAATCAAGTGCATGCGAGTCAGATGGGTCCTTGATAACGGCGCAGCCGGACCGCTGCAGCGAGCCATGCCACGGCGAGGCCCAGCCCGATCCACAGACCTGGACTGATCAGGAATCTTCCCGGAGTGAGTTGCGCCAACGGAATAAAATGCGGATCGACCGGGACGTCACCTTGCGCATTGAAGGCGAAAGCGGCGGCAGCGAACCCAAACAAGCGGTCTTTCAGCAGGGGGCCGAAATACGAAGTGTGGAACGCAATCTTTTCGACGACGCCGATTGCGAGCAGCGGCAAGACGGCCCATAGAAATGCCGCGCGCCGCGCCCAGCCTGAGACCAGCAGAAGCCAGCCGTAGATGGGCGCATGCCAGAGCGCAAGGACGGTAAGACCGTAGAGCAGCACCAGCTCCATCTGGAACAACGGCAACCGGGTCCACAGCGGCACGGCACCCAGACCGTTCACCACCAGGACCGCGTTGCTCAGCAGCCGCATGATGAGTTGCAGGGTAACGGTGATCGCGAAGGCGAGCAGTGGCAGAACCACGAGTGGGATGCTCGCCTTCGAGAGCACGGTCGTAAGATCGGAAACCGGCAACGACTTCCAGAACAGGATGCTGCGATCGCGACGTTCGCCGTGCAGCGCCTCGAGCGAGTAAAACACTCCGACGATAAGAGCGGTCGCCATGATCAGCATCGCAACGTGGCTGTACGCCCTGGCAAGCACGGCGGGTTGATGGGCCGGGTCGAGCGCCGCCAGTTCCCGCATGCTGCGCGGCAGACCAATCAGGCTAATCAAGAAGCCGACCATCACGACGGCAGCGACCGCCAGCGGCGCGATATAGATCGAACGGTTTTCCCACAGTTCGCGTCGCACCGACCAATACATGGGCCGAGTCACCGACATGGTTGCGGGCGCGATTGTCTGCGAGCCTGCGACAGACTCCCCAACGGCGTTCGATGGAGTATTCATTGAGCCACTCCTTGTGCCCCGCCGGGCTGATTGCCCAGCACAGCAACGAACAAGTCGGCGATGCTGGGCGTGCGCACCTCGCCCAGCCCGGCGAGCTGCTGGCGATCGACATGATCGAACAGCAGGATGCTGCGGCCGA
>Ga0137401_10000097_pt1 | contig 27993 bp, 20 predicted proteins | sample CZOMad1_1_16fung_FD_108286 | JGI IMG/M metagenome (GOLD analysis project Ga0137401, IMG submission 108286) | Vadose zone soil fungal communities from Angelo Coast Range Reserve, California, USA - CZOMad1_1_16fungal (Illumina Assembly) | ecosystem: Environmental > Terrestrial > Soil > Vadose...
GAGGCCCGACTTGGATTCGGTTTTCTCGCCTCGGACCATGTTCACGAAGCCTGTCCACAATTCGTTGACCTTTGTGTAAACAGCGGCTGGTGCGGTGAAGTCGGCCGCCAATGAATATCGGCGGTTCCCTAGTCGAACCGAGTCCTGGATGCGCGGACATACCAAGTCCAGCTGAACTTCGGTTTGGTTCGGTTTTGGGTGGTCGCTGAAACGGAGCAGGGCGGTGACAGCAATCCGAAATCCCTTAGGAGGCTCCAACAGCTGAGGTGCTCCTCCCGCGATTACGGTCGGATGAATGCCGATAAGAGTTCCGCCCAATCCGGATCGATCGGTAGATTGCCAGAACCGCCGGCGATCAACCCGCCGAGTATTTTCGAAACTTGCGAAGTAAGTCGGTGACTAGGTCGTATCCGAAGACTGCGAAATCAAGAGACGCGTGGTCCGACCGTTTCTGGTGTCATGGATTACCTGCGGTCGGCTTTGATCTGACCAACTGACAACGAAATCGGTCACCGCGCGATTGTATATTGTGATTGGTGAATCAATACCTGCTTGATCGAGCGAAGGCTGCGTTTCGTCTAATCGTTGGGACGTGATTTGCGCAATCCGAAGGTAGTCGGCTAATTGCTGACCATCTTGCTTACTGATCTCTAGACGACGAAGTTCTTGCCGCAGCGTCGGGGTCGGTGTTTCGCCAGTAATCGATTGCGGCTGGGAAGCGCAGCCGGACAAAAGAAGAACGACCACTAATGCGCCGCCGCCAAGTATATTGGAGTCCGCACCACCGATGGTTTTGCGATAGGAAAATTATGAGTGGGATTATGGATCGAGACTCGAGGGGGGTTGGTTCGGGCGTTTTGCGCGTAGTCGGGAGTCAACCGTTCCAAGGTTAGCTGAAATATTAGATTGAGAGGATGTCCCAATAGGTAACTTTTCCGTTTGGATTTCCCACGTAACGCACGCTGCCATCTTGGGATACCACTGTGATCATGCACTCGGGATAGTCCCGAGCAAGGCGATAGGCGGCACGGTGGCGAGTTCCTGCATTGTCCGCGCGTTCCGGTATGGCCTGCTCTGCTTCGATATCGAGCGCCCGATAAACCATTTCGTTTTCCTGCGTCCGTACATGTATTTCCGCGCCGAAGCCGATGATATCTCGGGCCGCCGTCAGGACAAGCGCACCATCCACCGCCATAAGATCCGCCAGGAGATGGGCGCATTCAAAAATTGACTCATCAAGTTCGGCCAGACGATCATCCCGGATTTCCTGGTACTGTTTCCAGCCGACCTTCTGAAACCCGTGCTGAGTACCTACTTCAGAAAGTGTTCGAACCGCGGCAAAGATCAGTTCACGATAACGCGATCTCGCCCTGGTGTCTTCGATCCAGTACTTTGGGCAAATCGGTCCGTCGGAACGGACTAGCCTATACCAGTTCGGGCTCGCTACGATGATCAGCATGCCGCCATGTCGTGCCCGTCTGACCTGACTAATCACCCGCCTCGTCACATTCTGGGCAAGCATTCGGGTGAAATCTAGTTCCACCGTTGCCCCCGAGTGATGGCTGCCTTTGAAACATTCGTGAAGCACCCACTTCGCAAATCTGTCCTGCAGGCTCGCCAGCCAACTTGCTTCGTAGATATTGAAGCCGTGACCCTGGAGTTTGCCATTGAGCAGAGTGGCGACGCGATTTCCGCCTTTTAAAGCGATCAAACTACCCGGTCCGCGGATATGAATGATCAAGCGATTTGGAACGATCGGGCTGCGCAGGCGTCCGCCATCGGTCTGGTTGATCCAGCGTGAACCGGAATTGATAATTCCCCAAAGTAGAAAGCCTCTATTGGGGTCCCAACGCACCCCGATCAACGATCGATAAAAAGTTGCGGTCGGGCTTAAGCGCCTGATCTCCTCCTCATGCATCAATCGCTCCTCGCGAAACTTTAACACATGTAATCCATTCGGTGGCCCAACTTCGTCACTAAGTTCAGTTGGATCGATAAGAACCAGGCGACAGATTACAGAACGGTCCTCCTCTCGAAGTAGACTTGCCTGGTATGCTTCACTCAACAAGGAAGCGAGCGCTTCTTCCGGCGGAAGCGTATCTAGTACATCTGAAGGAGGCCCCCATCGAGCAACGATCTGCCTCGCCAATTCCTTTGGATAGCTGTGGAAGAAATAGTCCATCGAGTGCTCACTCGTGACTCGCGCGACCAGCGTAATGCGCTTGGCACCGGTTTTACCAGATTATTCATACGGTCAGATGACCGAACCAATCGGTCTGGCTAGTCTCACGATGACGAGACCTGATTATCAGTTGAGTGGCAATCGTTTTGTCCCATCGATGGAGCGGACGAAAAGATTTCGTTCTCCAACCGAATTGGCACTGGTGGTTATCTCTAGGCTTAGGCTCCTGGTTCTGATACACCGGTTTCTGTCCAGGTGTTCCTGCTCGGTCTGTTCATCCCTCCTGTTTATGAAAGCGTCTTTCGCTCACACTCTCTTGTTAACCGGTCTTTTATTGCCGCTTTGGCCCAAAACATCGCTATGTCTAGATTCCCCGAAAAAATCTACCTATCCGGAATCCGAATCAAAGTCGCTCGATCCTGGTTGGCCTCGAGAGGTTGATCGAAACGGCGTTCGTTTGGTCTATTACCAACCGCAGGTTGATGAATGGAAAAATCTCCGAGAATTACGAGCACGTGTCGCCTTCACCCTTACTCCCAAAGGAGGAAAACCAGCGGTCGGGATAGAGGAATTGAAAGGCGATACGGTCGCCGATCTCGAGAAACGCACTGTCCTGATCAATAATATTGAGATCGTCGCTGTTCGTTTTCCTTCTTTGTCGGACGAAGAAGCGGCCGAAATGGAAACGCTGCTCAAATCGAATTTTCCAGGAAAGCCGCTGACCGTCTCACTTGATCGGTTAGTCGCTAGCCTGCAATCCGGCCAGGAAAATGTGAAACCGGTGCCAGTCAAAACGGAACCCCCGGCGATATTTGTGACTACGCAACCTGCTATCCTGTTATCGGTGGAGGGTAAACCGGTTCTGGCTCCAATTAAGGGTTTGAAACTCCAGTTTGTTTTGAACACTGGTTGGGATCTTTTTTTCGAGCCGTCGGAATCTCAATATTATCTATTGGCCGATCAAACCTGGCTCAGCGCGAAATCGCTGGATGGAACCTGGAGCGGAGCGGGGAAGCTTCCTGCTGAATTTTCCAAACTTTCTGCCGCCAACGGTTGGGAACACGTGCAGAAGGCAGCTACCTCCAAGGCGACCAAAACTTCCAAAGTGCCGAAAGTCTTTTTCACCGACCAACCAGCCGAGTTGATTGCCTTTGCTGGTGAGCCCGCGTACCAGAGCATCAAAGGGACGCAGCTTAGCTATGCGACGAACAGCGATAGTTGGGTATTTAAGAATCTCGCCGATGGACAGTTCTACTATCTCGTTACCGGGCGTTGGTTTCGCGCTGCGAAGTTGGAAGGTCCCTGGGCGTATGCCGGCAATGATTTACCCCAGGATTTTTCGAAGATCCCGCCCGGCAGTGAAATGTCCGAAGTCCTGGCGTCGATTCCTGGTACGGACGAATCGAAAGATGCGGTGCTTCTTGCCCAAGTTCCCACGGTTGCTGTGGTTAAGCGGACTGAAGCAGAGAGTAAGGCGAAAGTAGAGTATACCGGTGAACCTGAATTCGTTCCGATTGCGGACACTGATTTGAGTTACGCAACCAATGCCAATGCCGATGTAATCCGGCTGGCCGATCAATATTATCTTTGCTTGAACGCGGTCTGGTTTGTCTCGAGTTCAGCCAAGGGTCCGTGGAAGATCGTGACCGACGTGCCGGAGCCGATTTATTCGATTCCGCCAAGTAGCCCGGTGTATCACGTGACTTACGTGAAAGTAGAGAAATCAAATCAGGATGAGGTCGTCTGCAGTTATACTGCCGGCTATTCCGGCGCCTATATCGCTGGAGTTGCTACCGGAGCGGCGCTGGTCTGGGGGACCGGTTACTATTATCCGCCATATATATACCCGGGGCCGGTGCCGATTTACCGCCCTTATTACGCGACATACGGGGTGTCGGCGGTCTACTACCCGAATGCCGGTACCTACGCCGTGGGCGGCTACGCATACGGGCCATACAACGCGGCAGGGCGTGCGGCTTGGTATAATCCGTCGACTGGCGCGTACGGTCGGGCCTACACGCAACAATATCCTTATGGCGGAAGAACGAGCGCATGGGGCTACAATCCTACCACCGACACCTCATGGACTACTCAGCAAGGGCACGGCTACTACGCACAATGGGGAACTTCCACCATTACGCGTGGCGACCAAACGATCCAAGCGGGTCACGTCGTGACGAACTACGGCAGCACCGGCGTGGTGAAAGGACAAGACAACCTCTATGCCGGACATGATGGAAATGTTTATAAACGTGACGATAGTGGCGATTGGTCGAAGTGGGATAACGGTCAGTGGAATCCGGTTACGCCACCCAACGGGAACAAGGGGGCAAATCAGTCCCAACAGAATAATCTCTCCAGTCAAAACCAGCAAACCGATCGTCAAGGTCGAGGAGCGAATGGCGCGTCTACGCCGCGGCAGACCAATCGCCAGAGCCGGGACGTAAACGGGGCGTCTACGCCCAGCCAACCAACCAATCGCCGAAATGCAAATGGCGCCTCAACACCGGGAAATGCCCGGAATAAACCTTCGCCCGGGAACGCACGAGGTCAGGCGGAAAAGACAGGAAACGCGGATAAAACCAAACAATCTTCTGACGATCTGACCAAAAGTCTGAATCGTGAAGCTTCTGGGCGTCAACGTGGTGCACAGAATGCCAGTGCCCAACAGCGCTACCAGCAAAAGCGAACGAGTGGCTCGGTCTCAACCGGTGAAAGGTCGGCGCGCGGAGGGAATGGCAGAACTCGTCGCCGCGATTAATGCTGGCGGCCACTGATCGTCGGTTTTTGCAAGCTTCGCTGTTTCTCTCTTGAGCTAGCCCTCGCGAGATCATTAGGATGCGTGACTCGCCCGAGGTCTGGAAGTCCGATCCAACGCGCGATTTATGAAATGGCTGCCCCAACTAGCCGGACTGCGTTTTCTTCAAATCCAAGTGAAGGGACTCAGACGACTTCGCTGGCGATTGACTACGCGTTGTCTATCCATTTTCCGAATGATGCTGCGCTTTTTGGTCACCGCGGGCAGCTTGGCCGGGTTGGGAGCAGCTGTGGTGCTTTTCTTAGCTTGTTCAAAGCCTTCTACTAACGCACTTCTGGATCAGCCGCAGGAGGTCCTGGTTATGGAAGTCGCCCAGCGGGATGTGCCCGTGATTCGTGAATGGATTGGATCTTTGGATGGATCAGTGAATGCGGATATTCGGGCGCGTGTTTCCGGTCACCTCATTTCTCAGAACTACAAGGAAGGCACGGTTGTGCAGAAGGGTGATCTATTGTTTCAAATCGATCCGAGCACCTACGAAGCTGCGCTGGAACAGGCGAAGTCGTCGTTAGCCCAGGCCGAGGCGAACCAATTGCAAGCCGAGCAGACTGAGCAGCGCGAAACTGAGCTCTTCGAAAAAAAGGTAGAGAGTCAACAGAGTCGAGACAACGCGATTCAATCAAATGCAGCCGCGAAGGCCGAAGTAAAGGCTCAGCAGGCGGCCGTTCGTCAGGCCGAATTAAATCTACAATTTACCAAAATCGCTGCACCAATTAGCGGCGTGGCCGGGATCGCCAATCCTGGGATTGGGGATCTGGTCGGTCCGAGCGATGCCCAGCCACTAATGACCATGTCAACGGTCGATCCGATCAAGGCTTACTTCAGAATTAGCGAGCAAGACTACCTAAAGTTTGCCCGAAGGCTGGAGAGCGCCCGGGCCAGGGGAGAAGTAGCGCCACCGGCCGAAATCATTTTGGCAGATGGCTCGCTGTATCCGGTTCAAGGCAAGCTTACCACCGTCGACCGAGATGTAGACCAACAGACCGGCACGATCCGAATTGAAGCGTTGTTCGCCAACCCAAGCAATATCTTGCGCCCGGGCCAATTTGTTCGTGTTCGAATTACAGTTAGAAACACTCCGAGTGCTCTTCTGGTACCGCAACGAGCGGTCAATGAGTTGCAAACCAGTTACGAGATAGCGGTCGTCGACGGAGCAAATCGAGCACAAATTCGGCAAGTAAAGGTAGGCGAAAAAGTAGATTCGCTCTGGGTAATCGAAGAGGGCCTCAAAGCTGGGGATCAAGTCGTTGTTGAAGGAATACAAAGAATTCGTGATGGCCAACTGGTGAAACCGGTAGCGTGGAGCACGCCGACGCCGCCGCAGGGGCATTAGCATGTCCGCTTTCTTTATTCGGCGGCCGATTCTTGCAATCGTTATCTCGCTCATCACCATCATAGTTGGCGTAGTCTCGCTTGTTTTTATTCCAGTATCCCTCTTCCCAAATATAACGCCGCCCGAGATCGTGGTGTCCGCGACCGATCCCGGCTCTGATGCGCTCACCGTCGAGCAGTCAGTGGCAACACCGATTGAACAACAGATCAGCGGCGTAGATAAGATGAACTACATGTATTCGCTCAATGCGAATACGGGGCAGATGAAGCTCAGGGTAAACTTCGACGAGACGAGTGACCCGAAAACTGACCAAATACTAACGCAGATGCGACAGGCTCAAGCGAGTGCGCAGCTTCCTCCTGAAGTTGCTGCTCAGGGGGTTAGCGTGCAAAAATCGTTTGCTGCTCCCCTGATGCTGATCGCGCTGCGCTCGCCGGATGGCCGCTACACCTCCGAATTCCTTACTAACTATGCTTATATCAACCTGAACGATCAGCTGACGCGCGTTCCAGGAATTTCGAACGTACAGGTCTTTGGATCTGGCCAGTACGCGATCCGCATTTGGATAAGACCGGATCAGTTAGCTCGGTTCAATATCAGTGTGCCGGAGGTTATCGGCGCCATCCAACAGCAGAACACGGTAAATCCCGTTGGTCAGGCTGGCGGTGAACCGGCGCCACCGGGCCAAGAATTCACCTACATGGCGGTGGCTCGTGGGTCCCTGGTAACTCCGGAGCAATTTGGTCAGATCGTCGTTCGAGAGAGTTCGGCGGGCGCGACGGTTCGACTCGAAGACATAGCCAGATTAGAGCTCGGTTCGCAGGTCTATTCAACCCGCGCCCGAATGAATGGACAGCCGAGTTCAATTATTGCGCTCTATCAATTACCTGGGACGAACTCGCTGGCAGCGGCCGAGGGCGTCAGAAAACTTCTGACAGAACTCAAGCAACGATTCCCAAAAGGGCTCGAGTACGTGATTGCTCTGGACACAACGCAACCAGTGATTGCGGGTATTCATGAGATGATCAAGACACTGTTGGAAGCTCTGGTGTTAGTGGCTTTGGTGGTGTTTCTGTTTTTGCAGAGCTGGCGGGCAACGCTGATCCCGCTGTTGGCCGTCCCGGTTTCATTGGTTGGCACATTCGTCTTCTTTCCTTTGCTCGGATTTTCGATTAATTCGCTCTCTTTGTTTGGTTTGGTGCTGGCTATCGGATTGGTGATCGATGATGCAATTGTCGTGGTCGAAGCAGTCGAGCGCTACATTCGTGAGGGACTGTCACCACGAGCAGCAACTCTCAAGGCCATGAAGGAGATTACCAGTCCGGTGATCGGTGTGGCCTTGGTTTTAGCGGCCGTTTTTGTACCGACCGCCTTGGTTCCGGGGATTACCGGGCGCCTTTATCAGCAATTTGCTGTTACCATCGCGGTCTCGGTTTTGCTCTCTGCGTTTAACGCGCTCACGTTAAGCCCCGCCTTGTGCGCTCTATTACTGCGCCCGCGAAAGCCGAACCGTGGACCGGTCACACGATTCTTCGGCCAGTTCAATCGGCTGTTTGATTGGATTACCGAAAGGTACGTCCAAACTGCCGCGATCTTCACTCGGCGCACTGGCTTGGCGCTTGTCTTCTTGGTCTTGTTCGGCGGCATAGCATTGCTTCTCGGACAGAAAGTTCCCACTAGCTTTTTGCCGGACGAAGATCAGGGATTCTTCTACATTAATTTGCAACTTCCCAATGCTGCCTCGATTCAACGCACTGACGAAATTTGTCGAGAGGTAGAAAGCATTCTTGCTCAGACTCCGGGGGTGAAATTCACCACAGCGATCGCCGGCTTCAGTCTGCTCAGCGGAGTTCAAAGCAGTTATAGCGGATTCTTCTTCGTCACTCTCAACCCATGGGAAGAGAGGAAAAAAATTAGTGAGCAGTACCAGGTCCTGAAGGGTCGATTGAATCTCAAGCTAATCACACTGTCCGAAGGTACCGTTTTTGCTTTTTCGCCACCGGCTATCCCCGGTCTGGGGGTGGCCGGAGGAGTCTCATTTGTTCTGGAGGATCGCGCAGATCGAGGTACTGACTACCTGGCGAGAAACGTTAACACCTTTCTGTCCTCCGCGAGCCAAAGGCCAGAGTTAGCGCGTGTTACTAGCACGTTACTTCCCAGTATTCCGCAAGTTTACCTCAATGTAGATCGAGACAAATCTCTCAAGCAAGGAGTCGCGCTGAAAGATGTTTATAACACTCTGCAGACCTTTCTCGGAGGAACTTTTGTTAACTATTTCACGCGTTTTGGGCGGCAATGGCAGGTCTATGTGCAAGCCGACGGCGATTTTCGAACCGATACCGATCAGGTCCGGTCGTTCTACGTTCGGAACAGCAACGGCCAAGCCGTGCCACTGACAGGCCTTATTCGGATCGAGCGTCGCTTTAATCCGGAGTTTACCTTGCGCTACAACCTGTACCGAAGTGCTCAGATCCAAGCGATTCCTGCACCCGGGTTCAGTTCAGCGCAGGCCATGAGTGCGTTGGAGAGTGTCTTCGCTCAGACGATGCCTGCCGATCTTGGGTACGATTATCTCGGGATGTCTTTTCAGGAGAAAAGGGCACAACAAGGCGCTCCTCCGATCGTTATCTTTGGGCTATCCTTGTTATTTGTCTTCCTGATTCTGGCTGCGCTTTACGAGAGCTGGTCCCTTCCGGTTAGCGTCTTGATCAGCACGCCGATCGCCGTCTTTGGAACACTAGGCGCCCTTTATTTGCGCAGATCAGCGGCGGCGGCCTTCCTACCTCCTATCTTGGTGCAAATCGAGAACAATGTTTACGCCCAGATCGGGCTCGTGATGATTATTGGTTTGGTCGCGAAAAATGCGATCTTGATTGTAGAATTTGCCGAAACCGAAAGAAAAAAGGGCGGCACGTTGGTGGCGGCCGCTCTGGCCGGAGCGAAGCTTCGCTTCCGGCCAATCTTGATGACTTCGCTCGCTTTCGTTGCCGGTTGCATACCGTTAGCGCTCGCTTCCGGATCCGGAGCGGTGGCCCGTCAAGTGATGGGGACGGCAGTAATTGGTGGAATGCTGGCCGCCTGTCTGATCGCGAGCTTCTTTATTCCGGCGGGCTTCTGTCTGGTAGAAGGGCTAGCCAACTGGGTCCGCAGCCGCATTAAGATTCGTTGGCCGGCCAAACCGTCAAGCGCCAGCGGAGCCGAGGGAGAGACCGAGAGCTAGCCGAACCAGCATGTCCACTTTCTTTATTAACCGCCCAATCCTAGCAATCGTCATCTCGCTGGTGACGCTGATTATCGGCGCTCTAGCAGTGCTGATTCTGCCGGTCTCGTTGTTCCCGGAGATTGTTCCACCCGAGACAGTAGTTTCTGCCTCCTACGTCGGAGCCGATGCACGAACCATCGAGCAATCGGTTGCTACGCCCATCGAGCAGCAGATGAGCGGCGTCGATAACATGAATTACATGTATTCGGTCAGCGCGAATAGTGGCCAGATGGTGTTGACGGTTAACTTCGACCTAAACACCGATCCGAATACAGATCAGATTCTCGTGCAAATGCGACAGACGCAGTCTGCATCTCAGCTACCGAGCTCCGTTACCGATCTTGGGGTTACCGTACAGAAGTCGTTTGCTGCTCCATTGATGGTAATAGCCCTCCGTTCGCCGGATGACAGCCGGGATGCGCTTTTCCTATCCAATTATGCCTACATCAATCTAAACGATGCTCTTACCAGGGTGCGCGGCATTTCCAGCGTGCAGATTTCGGGTGCGGGCGAATACGCGATGCGGTTGTGGTTGCAGTCGGACAGGTTAGCGAACTTTGGCCTAACTGTTCCGGATATAGTAAGCGCCATCCAGACGCAGAATGCAGTCAATTCCGCGGGGCAAGTCGGGGGTGAGCCGGTGCCGACAGGCCAGGAGTATACCTATACCGCTCGTTCTCAGGGCCGTCTGACTAAACCTGAGCAATTCGCAGAAATCATCATTCGAGAACAACCGGACGGTAGCGCGGTTAGACTGAAGGACGTAGCGCGCGTGGAGCTTGGAGCGCAGACCTATAACACACGCGGCCGCTTCAACGGCAAACCGGCGGCGGTGATCTCGGTCTATCAACTTCCTGGGACCAACGCGTTAGTGGCGGCCCAGGGAGTCAAAAGGTTAATGGAAACACTAAAGCAGCGTTTCCCTCGGGGAGTCGATTATGTGATCTCGTTAGATACTACCGCGCCAGTCACGGCGGGTATCCACGAAATTGTCGTTACGCTGTTAGAAGCCATCGGACTGGTGATCTTGGTAGTTTATCTTTTCCTGCAGAGTTGGCGCGCGACGTTGGTTCCGCTAGTTGCGGTACCAGTTTCCCTCATCGGTACCTTCGTCTTCTTTCCTCTGCTGGGATTTTCAATCAACACCCTCTCCTTATTTGGATTGGTCTTGGCCATCGGCTTGGTAGTCGATGATGCGATCGTAGTCGTTGAAGCGGTCGAACGGCATATTCATGACAGGCTTTCCCCCAAAGAGGCGACCAAGAAAGCGATGAAAGAAATTACCGGGCCGGTAATCGGGGTCGCTCTCGTGCTGGCATCCGTTTTCGTACCTACTGCTTTCATCCCAGGGATTACGGGACGGCTTTATCAGCAATTTGCGATGACTATCGCTATCTCGGTTTTGATTTCAGCCTTCAATGCGCTAACGCTTAGTCCGGCCTTATGCGCGCTTTTGCTGAAACCTCGTCCAGTCCGCCGCGGATTTTTGGGTAAGCCTTTCGACTGGTTCAATCATCTGTTCGGAATCGCCACTCAGAATTACGTGCGTGTTTCGAGTTTCTTCATTCGCCGAGCCGGACTTGCATTGATTGTGTTGCTCGGATTCAGCGCCGCCGCCTTTCTACTCGGCAAAAAGGTGCCGACCGGCTTTCTTCCTGATGAGGATCAAGGTTTTTTCTACGTAAATTTGCAATTGCCTAATGCAGCGTCGTTGCAAAGGACCGACGAGGTTTGTCGTAAAATTGAAGCGGTGCTCGCTAATAGCCCTGGACTCCAATACGTGACGACCACGATTGGTTCTAGCCTTCTAAGTGGAGTACAAAGCACGTACAGCGGGTTCTTTTTTGTGACCCTCAAGCCTTGGAAAGATCGCAAACAAAAGAGCGAACTCTACCCCGAGATAAAATCGCGACTCAATCGCCTCCTGGTGCAAATGCCTCAAGGTAGCGCATTTGCCTTTTCTCCGCCGGCGATTCCGGGAGCCGGTACGTCTGGCGACATCACCTTCGTCCTGGAAGACCGCTCTGGCGGTGATCCTGAGCTTTTGTCAACCAACGTGACCGCATTCTTGAACGCGGCTCGGCAGTGCCCTGAGCTGGCCCAGTTGAACACTACGTTCCAACCGAGCGTACCGCAGGTTTATATTGACGTGGATTTAGAGCGAGCGCTGAAACAAGGGGTCGCCGTCAGTGACATTTATCAGACGATTCAGACGTTCATGGGTGGATCATTTGTAAACTATTTCAATCGGTTCGGTCGAGAATGGCAGGTCTATGTCCAAGCAGAAGGCGAATACCGAGCGAATCTCGAAAATCTTGGACAGTTCTACGTGCGCAACGGCAGCCAACAAATGGTCCCGTTAAGCAGTCTGACTCGGATCGAACGCCGCACCGGGCCCGAGTTTACGATGAGATATAACCTGTATGGTTGCGCGCAAATCAACGCCACTCCAGCAACTGGCTACTCCTCCCAACAAGCCATGCACGCGTTGGAAGAAATCTTTGTCGCGACGATGCCTCCCGAGATGGGTTACGATTATCTCGGGATGTCGTTCCAGGAAAAATTGGCTCAAAAAGGAGTGCCGCCAGCCATGATTTTTGGCTTTTCGTTGTTGTTTGTCTTCTTGATTCTGGCGGCGCTCTATGAGAGCTGGTCGCTTCCTTTCAGTGTGCTGTTAAGTACTCCCATCGCGGTCTTCGGCGCTTTTGCTACACTTTATCTTCGAAGGATTATTACCGGGTCGTCTTTTACTCAGATTGAAAATAACGTTTATGCCCAAATTGGTTTGGTCATGATTATCGGGTTGGTCGCGAAGAATGCGATTCTGATCGTCGAATTTGCTAGAGCAGAATTCGAGCGTGGAACACCGCTAGTGGAGGCGGCTCTGACTGGAGCGCGCCTACGGCTTCGGCCGATTTTGATGACGTCTTTCGCCTTCATTCTCGGATGCGTACCACTCTGGGTCGCTTCGGGATCCGGAGCGATCGCTCGGCAGGTGATGGGCACAACCGTGATCGGAGGGATGCTGGCCGCGAGTCTGATTGCGGTCTTTCTGATTCCGGTCAGTTTTTGCCTAATCGAAAAGCTGAGTGGCTCGAAGCCAAAGTAGTCGCAGCCCGACTCCGCACAAGCCTTCCTCTTTCGCTAAAGCTCCGGTGGGACACATCGTCGCGGCCGCCTGGAAGGTACGTCACCGTCTGCACTTGGTGCTTGTTCTGTACGTTGGCTTGTGACTAAAACCAAAGAGGCTGCTTAGCTGGTTCGGTCGATTTCCTTCTCCCCGAACGCCCCTTTTTTTGGCGTCGTTCGGCGCAGGTCTTCGTTCGATTTCAGGACGTAACGGCTAGCTAGACTTCAAGGACTGAAGTGTCTCCTTGCAAATAGACAAAATAGAGAGTTCACGAAATGAAAATTAACAAGCTGGTTCGGCAATGCGCTATCGTCGTCATCGTCTTTTGGAGTGCTTCGGCAATCTCACTGGCTCAGCAGGCGATGCCTAAACTGCAAATGGCCGAACTTACCAAAAAACTGCAGCTGACCGAGCAGCAACAAAAACAGATAGCTCCCCTAGTTGCGGAGAGGGACAAAAAGGCTGAGGCGCTTGAAACCGACAAATCCATGGGCAAGCTGCAAAAACTCAAGCAAGCGATGCAGCTGCAAACCGATTTTCGCAATGGCGCTGCGAAGTATTTGAACGCCGACCAGGTGAAGAAACTTGATGCACTCCAAGCAGAGCGACGAGCCAAACTCACGAAAGGGAAGGCGTGACGACCTCTTCCGAGATATTAAATCGGAAGGGCTAAAAAGTAGCGAAGCGGTATCCCCAGATGCCGCTTCTGCGGGCATCTGGTAGCCCGCATTCGGGAATACGCTTTTCCTTCTATTTGGCGCGACGAATGATTTGATCAGCGACGCGTTATGCGACGTCAATTGCGAGCTGGCAGGTACTTGGCTACCAGATTTATCCAAGCCGGTTCATGAATCTTTTGCAAAAGCACGCGATTGACCGGTTCGCGCAGCAGGCTTCCTTCCCGCAGGGCAAACGCGTACAGCTCCGTATCCAAAGGTAATGACAGTACGGTAAATTGCGGCTTGTTGCGAACAGTGTAGCGAAGGATCGGCTCATCATAGACGATCGCTTCGACCTTGTTATGGTTTAACGAATTCAGAAGTTCGCTGAATGCCAATTTGGTAAATGGGATATGATTTTCCTCTAAAAAATTGGCGCCCGAACTGTACTCGACCGCCCCGACCTTCAGTTCACGGAGATCCTCGATCCCACGAATGCTAACCCCAGCTAACCGTTCAGCGGTGAATATGGATGCCATGGTTGCGGTAAAAGCGGAAACCAATACCAGGCTAACGAACATCCAAACAACCGCGACAGTTCGGCCGAGCAGCGTTCGAGGGACTAAGTCGCCGTAACCAACCCCTGCTGTGGTTCCCGCTACCCACCACAAGGATGCGCCCAAACCTCGGACCGGATGACCTTGTCCGCTAAATTGTGTCGGATTCGCTCTTCGTTCACAGAGCCAGATCAAGATTGCGACAACGGCGAGTAGAGCCAGGAGAGCGAGCCCGACTCTAGATACAGACCAGATGAATCGCAAGAATGCCGGGTTGAAAAGAAAGTTTTCGTTGGCGGCTGCGTTGCTCTTGAGGACCGCGACTCCTAGATCGCTGACATAGTAGGCGTGCGTAAAATCGCAAACCTGTTCGCGCTGTGCGGTGATGGTTAGCGGTCCAATGGCTACGTCGAGCCAACCTTGAACGAGTCCTTCGAATCGACCTCTCAGATCGATTTCACGAAACTCGTAATTGAGCTCAATCTGGCTGGCCACCTGTTGCCATAACTCGACGCTTATACCCGTCCACGAGCCGTCCGATTCATGAATCACGAATGGTGGATCGACCGCGAGTCCGACAATCAACTTCTGCTTGGTCACCGACGGACTGGGCAACGGGGGAGGGAGTAGCTCGGCTGGTGGCTCCGCCAGGCTGATTGAGGAGGCCAACACCCAAACCGCCACCAGGAGTACTAATATCTTCACGACGGCAAATGATATGGATCGCTTGTATCGAAAGCGATCAGCTTCTCCTGAATTTGGCATTGCGACCGACCCCGGCCGCCGAAACCATCCGGCCGAACTCCTCAGCAGTGGCAACCGGGGTAAACTCATCTGGGGCGTGGCGCGCTGACACGGCTTGCAGGATCGTGTCAACAGAGCCATCGAAGCCGGCGACAACATTTGGTAACTCAGTGAGCATATCCCGCGCTACCCGAGGTTCGGACTGGGTCATTGAAACGTTTCTTACAGTGAGTTTCTCGAATCGTGTGCAAGGGTACGGAGGGCGATGTTTTTAGTGGCGCAAATACTTTGAAGAGCCTTGTCCTCAGAGTCCGAAATCAGAAGGTCAATCATCTCCAAATCTCCGACCCGCGCGAAATCGGTGAGGCCGAATTTTGAGGCATCTAATGGCACCACCACTTTCCGAGATCTGGCGACGACGTCACGCTTAAGTTGCGCCTCTCCCAGGTCGGAAACGGTGATGCCGTCCTCGGTTAATCCGCTCACTCCGATGAATGCGACGTCAAAGGTGAACTGCTCGAGGTTGGACAGAGCCAGGGGCCCGGTCAAGCTTCCACTAAGCCGTCGGAGTTGACCTCCGAGAAGGACATGGGTGACACCGGGGAGATCGCAGACCAATTCAGCCGCGGTCAACGAGTTGGTAACCACAGTCAGGCGTTGCACGTGGCCCCTCAATCCGCGAGCGATCTCCGCGACTGAGGTACCGGTGTCCAGGTAAACGGCGATCCCAGACCTGACCTCCTGCAAACAGGCATCGGCGATCAACCGTTTGGCTTCGGAGTGTAAGACCGCCCGGCTTTCGACCTGTTCTTCCATCGGAGGCTTCATTCCGACTGCACCACCATGTGTTCGCCGGAGTAGACCGCGCTGCTCGAGAACGATCAGATCTCGTCGGATCGTCTGTTCGCTCACTCCAAACTTCGCGGACAACTGAGCGATGGACACCTTTCCCCGGGCGACTAATAGCGCGGCGATCTCATCGTGACGTTCCGGTGCAAAAACAGGTTCATCGACAGATTCGGGCGAACTCATCCTTATTTGTAAAGATAAGTCATTTTGTGTTGCTTGACAAGGCGGTAATTTACAATTAACAACATAAAGCAACATAAAGTCAGATCGATGAAGGCTTCTGTTTCGTTATGGTCCGCCGATTTGCTCGATCTTCGTGCTGATGTTCGTCGTCTCGAACAGGTCGCGGACGAATTCCATCTGGACGTTATGGATGGCAACTGTGTGCCGGATCTCTTGTTCGGGCTTGATTTTGTCCGCGCACTGGTCCGCAGCACCGCGGTACCGATGGACGTCCATCTGATGCTAACTCAGACCGCCACGCACGCGGCAGCCTATGCGGAGGCCGGTGCGAGAGTGGTCACTATCCATCATGAACTGTGCAACGACGTTAGAAGTGTTCTAACGGCGCTGCGCGCGAGCGGGTCACGGGCGGGATTGGTAGTTCGACTGCGGGATGGCTTGAATCCTGAGTCTTTGCATCTCGATCTGGTCGATAGACTCCTGGTCATGGGTACCGAAATTGGAGTCAAAGGTCAGGATCTGGATCCGGCAACTCCACAACGGGTCGAGACGCTGGTTTCTTTGAGGCGACAGCATCGGCTGGCTTTCGATATCTTTGTCGATGGCGGGATCCGACATCACACTGTTCAGAAATTAGCGTCCGCCGGTGCGGATGGAGTCGTGCCTGGTTCGCTCGTATTTGGAGCCCCTAATCCAATCGAAGCAGTGTCATGGATTCATACTCTCGGGGCTCAGACCTCCTCGAAGGGAGCAGCGTGAGTGAAGCTCAGCGGAAGCTGCGGGTCGGCGTTTTGGGATGTGGGTTGATCGCGCAAGCGGCTCATCTTGAGAGCTGTGTGAAAGCCAGGAACGCTGAGCTATCTGCGATCTGCGACGCCGCGGATGATCTGCGGCAGAAGATGGTAGCCTTCTTTGAGCCACGGCGGGCATACCAGAAATACGACGAGCTTCTCGGCGATTCGGAAGTCGAAGCGATCATCGTCGCCACGGCCGATCCGTTCCATGTCCCGGCCGCGATTAAAGCGCTTGAAGCGGGCAAGCATGTGTTGGCGGAAAAACCGCCCGGAACCTCGCTGGTTGAATGTCTGGCGCTGGCCGAGGTCGCGAAGATGCATTCGGATCGGATTGTCCAAGTCGGCAATATGAAGCGCTTTGATCCCGGCATAATGGCGGCGCGCGACTTTGTTCAAAAGGAGATGGGAACGATGCTCGCGTTGAAAGCTTGGTACTGCGATTCCACTTCCCGTTATACCGAGACCGACAACCTGCAGCCGATTATCCACCGTAGCATAGGTTCCCTCAAACCGAGTGCCGACCCCAAGGCGAACCGGCGGACGTACTACTTACTTGGGCACGGCAGCCACTTGGTCGATACCGCGCGCTATTTGGGCGGAGAAATTGTTAGTCTCCGTGCCAAACATCTTCAAAGATTTGGCGCGTTTTGCTGGTTCATCGAAACTGTTTTCGCAAGCGGTGCAATTGGTCACCTTGATCTCACCATTCCAGTTCGGATGGGTTGGCACGAAGGTTTTCAGATCTACGGTGAGTACGGAAGTGTGATCGGAAAAACGCCGAATCCATGGTACTTCCGGTCCAGCGAGGTCGATTGTTTTAGCGAACGGGACGGCACCTCGCGTCGGGCGCTGGGGGCCGACGGACATGTCTTCCGGCGACAGGTCGAAAGTTTTGCGGACACAATCTTGCGAGGCGTTCCGCAAGCGCGTGCCGGTCTGGAAGATGGCATCGCGGCAGTGCGCGCTTTAACGGCTATCTCGCGGTCGGTCGAGGAAGATCGAGAAGTCGGTTTGCAAGACGTGGAGGGAGAAATCTGATGCGCCTGGGTATCTTCGCCAAGACCTTCAGCGGTTCCACGCTGGCCGATGTTCTAAGATCGGTCTCCCGCGCAGGATATAATTCGGTACAACTCAACCTCTCCTCTGCGGGTCTGCCATCTATGCCAGATGCGCTCAACGAAGAGGACGTGTGGCAGATCGTTGATGCGATAAAGGCGACACAGATTCGTATCGAAGCTTTGTCGGGCACTTTCAACATGGCGCATCCCGATTCTAGCGAGCGGAAGAACGGTTTAAGACGGTTCAATGAGGTATGCCGAATTGCCAATCGTATCCAAGCGCCCGTGGTGACGGTTTGCACCGGGACGCGAGATGTGACCGACATGTGGAAAGAGCACCCGGAAAATTGTTCGCCTGGCGCCTGGAAGGATCTTTGCGACACGATGGAGGGGGCTCTTCGCGCGGCCGAAGAGAACGATGTGCTCCTTGGGGTCGAGCCAGAGCATGGCAATGTGACATCGAATGCGCCAAAGGCGCGGAAGTTACTCGATACCTTCAGAACAGGGCGACTCCGGATAGTGCTGGATCCAGCAAATCTCGTCGGTGGTGAGCGAGACGCCTCCGAGATACTGGCCGAGGCATTCGATCTTCTCGGTAGCGACGTGATTTTGGCCCACGGCAAGGATCGAGGCCTGGACGGCCTGGTCACAGCTCCCGGCTCGGGCGTCGTACCGTGGGATTTTTTTGTTCAGCTTCTGAGATATAATCGGTTTTCCGGAGCCCTGATTGTTCACGGCGTCGCCGAGAAAGAGGCTACCCGAGTGAGAGAATTTTTTGAGGAGGTTATTTTTTCTTGAGATGGACGGAATAACGCATCCCTTTGTCGGGCGATTTCATTCTCAAGGCTTCGGCGTTGAGTCTGTTGTATTCCAACACGGTTTGGGAGGGTCGCTAGAACAGCCTCTCGATCTGCTCGGACCAGAATTTCCGGCCACCGTCGTAAGCATGGATTTTCGGGGTCACGGCCCAGTACGGTCCGAGCATTTGCTCGAGAGCGCGAGCTTCGAAGCACTAGCGGAAGATCTCGTCGCCTTGCTTGACACTTTAAAACTCCAGCGCGCTTGGATCGGCGGCATCTCGATGGGGAGCGGTGTCGCGCTAAACCTGGCCCTTCGGTGTCCCGCCCGAGTCAAAGGTCTCATTCTCTGCCGCCCGGCCTGGTTGGATAAACCGTTGCCGGATAACTTGAGGCTTTTCCCAATCATTGCAGATCTACTGAAGACTGAAGGCGTGGACGGGGGCGCGAGGATTCTGCAGGCAAGCGCTGATTTCTTAGCAATCGCCAAGAGCGCTCCGGAGTGCGCGCTCTCTCTTTTGAAGCAATTCACCCGCGAACACGCGGTAAGGCATTCGACAATCTTGCGTCGTTTACCGTCTGATTGTCCTCTATCGGATCTCCAAAGGTGTCAGGAGATAGCCGTGCCTGCGCTGGTGATTGGAAGCCGGCTTGATCCGGTGCACCCTTGGGAGTTTGCGGAACGACTCAAATCAGCGATTCCCGCCGCATCCCTGGTCGAAGTCCCATCCAAATCGATTGGTCTAAGGGAGCATAAGCAAGCCACGCAGGACTCCATTGCCCGGTTCCTGCAGCAGCATTCGCTCCTATGACAATAATCCCTACATCCTGATGCGCACTCTCCTGGGCCGCGCGCTTCTCGCAGTATTTCAAAAGTCCAAGCGAGGGGCTACGCACCTGTCAATTCCACGGTAGGTTCTTTCGCGTCGCCCAATATGACTGGGCCGGTTCGGCGAGCGCCGCTAGCCGGGTCATCGCTTCGCCATCGAGGTTCAACAGGAAACTGTTCACGTTACCCTGCACGTGTTCTGCCGTAACCGCTCCGCTCAGGACGACGTCGGCGAATGGTTGGACGAGACATGAGGCGAGTGCGATCGCATCCACGGAACTATCGAACCTGGCTGCTTCTTGCTGCAAGATAGCCAGTTTGGGTGCGAAGCCAGGATCTGGATTGCGGTTCGTTAGGCGTCCATTCGCAAGTGCCTCCTTAACTATTACTCCCATGCCAGCTGCGTGCGCTTCCGAAAGCGCTGGCCCGGCAGATGGCTCAAGTAGATTCCAGGTTGCTTGTACGGTCTCGAATAGCCGCGATCCATCGAGGATTGTGGCCATCGCTTTGCGCAAAGTTGCAGTTTGGTCCGGACCGCTCAAGGAGAGACCGATGTGGATGTCCTTGGTCTTCAGGCGTGCAAGTTCTTCCAGCACGCTCGGATCATCGAGTACTCCGCTTTCCATCGTGGCAGAGTGAATTTGATAAAGATCGATATAACCGTTGAGCCAAGAGGCGCTCTCGCGCCATTGTTTCTGAAGGTTTGCAAGAGTGTGGTTTTTTATCTCGTTTGATTGCGCCTGGATTTTCCAGTCAGCCGTGTAGGTGTAACCCCATTTTGACCCGACGATGACGGCCGGTCGTGAGATGGAATGTGATCTAAGCCAACTACCGAGAAATTTTTCGGCTAGTCCGTAAGACCTGGCAACATCGAAGTACCGGATACCGGCGTTCCAAGCTGCATCCAGTACGCAATGAGCACGGTGTTCCATCGCAGCCTCACTAGACTGGGCGCCCAGATCCTTTGCATGATGCAGATTGATATAGCCGGGCCTCCCCAACGCCGCCAGGCCGAGACCGAGTCGCGATACCATCAATTCCGTACTGCCAAGAGAGCGCGATTCCATTTTCCTGGCGTTACGCTTTTTCGGTACGGGCTGCAAATTGTAACCGGAACCATTGACTCCGCGTTTCGAACTCAAGTCGAAAGAGGCGCGCGAGCTTAAGCGCCTCCTCACTGAGAGTAGCTTCCAAGAACGCGCCCAATACTGGGGAGAGCAGCTGCGAAAGGCCGGGGGTGTGAACCGCGCCGCCGATCTCATCCTGACTATGCTCGACCGTGTGCGCCCGCCGTTAGGATGACATTTTTCTCAGTGCCATCGGCAATTGGGATAACAAATACGACAATTGGCACAACAAATGGTCCGTTTCCAAATCTTGGCGTCTATTGGAAGAATGGAACTTAGGCAACACATGACGGTCTGGAGGACTAACTGGGAGGAAGCAACAAATATGGAGCCGTTGTATAGCGTCTCGTATTACTTAGAATTTCAAAGACAATTGGCCGCTTCGCAGGGATCTTCGCGGAAGCCATCAGTTGATGTAACGGCCGATCAGCAGCTGAACTTGCTCCGAACGGGGCAGGCTCTGGTCGATCTTGGAGTGATCGATCAGGCTGAGATGAAGCCGCCGGGAGGCGGCAATGCGGTGACGCCGCTCGAAATTCGTGAAGTTTTGGCTGCGGCCTCAGAATAGATGAATTTCCAACGACCCGATATCGATTCCCTGTGGGTCGAGAGAATTAAAGCAGGGTTGACCGAAATAGCCTGGGCATTTCTTTTAATTGCAGGACTGGTGACATTTGCTTTGGCGTGCCTTTTGTCTCCAACGTTTCTGACTTAGCGTTTAGCGGAGTCCACTCCGTCACTCTTCATTGATGGTAATCGGTAGTCCGAACTGTCCGGCGTAGAAAACAACTAGCTCGACGGGTTCGTTCGTCGTGAAACCTCGATGCGTCGTCTGGACAGTTTCCGCTAACGCCTGGCCTGCATGCACAATCGTGCGCTCGCCAGTCTGTTTCTTTTGCAGCGTAAGTTCCCCAGATAGCACATAACCCACGCTGATCACCGGGTGATGATGCCAATGCAAAGCCGTATTTGGCGGAACCTTGATCCTGAGCACTGTCAACTGCGGCTGTCCAGCAGGATAGCTTTGGTAGTTAGTGCCATCCCACGATTGTGTCGTCTGCAGAATCTGTTGTACCTCGATTTGTGGCTCACGCGCAGCCAGCACAGCTGGGATCAGCCAAAGGGATAAGCTTGAAAGGAATCTTAAAAACGTTAAGTGTTGGGTCATCTTCATGTTCTGTCGAATGATGCGCATGTTACCAGCGAGTATTTGTTCGGCCGAATAAGTTCCAATTCGAAAAAGAAAACTTCAGAACCAGGAGCAGTCAAACGGAACGAGAATGCAACCCATTTCAAGCCGCCGGCTGGATGAGGATTTTGAGCCGATCGGTTCCCGGCGCAGTTAACACCTCGAAGCCCTCGGGAACAGCCGCATCCAAGCTAACAAGGCTGCTGATGGTTTTTTCTACGGGGAGTTTTCTAGCAGCAATTAAACTGATCACGCGCGGCCACGAGTAGATCGGGTAACAGAAACTACCGCGAAGCGTTACATCTTTGATCACCAAGAGCTGCAAATCGACGTTGCAAGCTGCAGTCGGTAATCCCACTTGAACAACGGTTCCCTGCCGTCGAACCGATCGGAGACAGGCAGCAAGGGAATTTTCGTTCCCAGCGCACTCAATCGCGACATCGACGCCAACGGTTGTCTGTTCCCGGATACGCTCTGGCACATCCTCGGTAGTGGGGTCGAACACCCCAGCACATAGCCCCCAGGATTCTATGAATTTTCCGCGAGCTGGGTTGGGTTCCGCAACGAAAATCTGTGAGGCTCCCGCGGCATTAACCGACAGCACCGTTAACGCGCCGATAGTTCCGACTCCGGAGATCAACACCGTATTTCCCGCTTGCAAGCCGCTGTTATCAACCGCATACAGTGTCACGGCTGCAGGCTCGACGAGAGCTCCTTGTTCGTATGAAACCGAGTCAGGCAACTTGAAGACGTTGTAATCATTGAGCACGGCATACTCGCCCATTCCTCCCCAAGCCCAATCTCTGATTCCAACAAAGGCACTCGGCTCGCTCAAATGGCCGAGACCGCGGACCGAGTAGTAATCATCTCCCGGCGTCAATAGGGGTTGGATGGCCACTCGGTCCCCCTCGCGATAATCCTTTAATTCAGAACCCACTTCGACCACCGTCCCGGAGAATTCATGTCCCAGGATTTGCTGCCTCGGCATGAAAATCGGTCCCGCAAATTCCACACCAGGCAACTTTAACGATTACCTGTCGCGGACCGCACATCTTTGGATCTGCGATGTCTTCGACACGCAGGTCCTTACTTCCGTAGAAGCGTAATGCTTTCATGAAACGCGATGACTAAGTCAATATTATAGAAAACGAGATTGGAGAAAACGGGCTAAGCTCCGTTACATTCATTTCGTTCATTGAATATTCTTTCGGAACTCCTTTTCAGAAGCGGGAAACCGATCTCGATTCACCGGGATCCGGTGATTCAAGTGTTAAGTTTGGGTTAACTAATGCTAAAAATGTGTTGAAAGACGATTTTGTCCCAATTGCCGCGATTGTAGTCTCAACTGGCAATCTTTTACCGGTTGTGCGGTATGTAAACAGTGTGGGAAGGGTGGCAAGGTTATCTCCACACCGCGGAGTCGATAAAGTAGATCGGGGCGAAACCGCCGATCCTCCACCGCTTGCTCGAGGCTGCTGTTTGTGGCCGATACAACTTGTACATCCACAGTCTCTTCGCTCGCCGATCCAACGGCTCGTACGGTCCACTGATCGAGGAAACGCAGGAATCGGCTGCTGGTCCGCCTCCCTTCGAATTGATGAGAAGAAAGCAGCGGACGTACCGAACCCTTCCACTTCCGCGGATTAAATCCGGTAGCCTGCTTGAGACCCGAAAATAAGTATCGGTAGCACTCTTGCTAATAACCATTTGGAGATCATTCCTTCCTGTTGAATCGACAGTAGATAGTCTATCGGCATGCGCGTCGGCTCAATATTAGCCAAAAGGCTGTTTATCAATCAGCCGAAAGGAGGGGTAAAGATTACTACTGTTGGTCAAGCCCGCAGGCGAATTAGTAAGTCCACGCAAAAAGGGAGCAACTATCTGGTCAACTGGGGTAGTAAGTCTCTTGCTCCTTCAGGTAATCGATAACTGCTCTTCTGGCGAGTAGCTGGCTGGCGTGTATAACCATAGAGTGCCTTCGTGTATAGCTATAGAATAGCGCTTTGGAATGTGTGCGCGAGATGCGGACTGCGCAGCACCTTTTGGGGTCGAGGGCTTCAATATCTTCCGAAGGGTTTCCACGCACTCGCATAAACTTCAGGATACCTTTTTCCAGGTAGACCGTGAATTCCATGATGGGCCTATCCATTCCCTCTATTTTGTTTGGGATTGTAATCGCGGCTTCTGCGTCTCCTTATCCGCGAGCTTTGCCAGACTGGAATGCATTCAGAGATATCGGCGTTTTTTATCCTCCTACGATGACCGAGGAACAGCCGTCCACGAAACTAGCGCTTGTCACTGAACCCAGAGGAATCGGGAGCCAAATTCCTAGTTGGTCGCCTCGACCAACTTTCTCGACCACAGCGGACGGTAAGGCTCAAGCTACGATCGTCATTGCGCCCGAGACGAGTCTTTACGGCACGGGCGAGGTTCGGGCGCCCATGCTGAGAAACGGTACGGAAGTCGAACTCTGGAATACGAACAACTATCTCTATCTGGACAACAATCGGCCACTCTATCAACCTGCGCCCTGGGTGCTGGCAGTGAACAAGGACGGCTCGGCCTTCGGTGTTTATGCCGACTCGGCCTGGCGGATGAAAGTGAACCTGCAATCGAAGATTCAATTCACCTCCGACGGTCCGCCCTTTCGGGTGATCGTCATTCGCGGATCGAACCCGCAAGAGGTTCTGACTCGAATGTCAAATTACACTGGCAAAATCGAGCTTCCTCCGTTGTGGGCCCTCGGATATCAACAGGGTCGCTATTCGTACTATCCCCAGAGCAAAGTGAAAGAGATTGTCGACGGGTTCCGCAGCCGGAATCTTCCCTGTGATGTGGTCTGCATGGACATCGATTACATGAACGGGTTTCGGATTTTCACCTTTGATTCGGTCGGATTTCCTGACCCGGCGGGGCTCAGCAGTTACCTGCATCAGCACGGATTTAAAGGTGTCTGGATGATCGATCCGGCGGCCAAGGTCGAACCAGGCTACTCAATCTACGACTCCGGCGTACAAAACAATGTTTGGGTGAAGACCAAAGACGGTCAGGAGTATCACGGTAGCGTGTGGGCTGGGACGTCCGTGTTTCCAGATTTTACTCAGCCTCGGGTGCGACGTTGGTGGGGTGATCTGTATGGTCATTTTCTGGTCAGAAGCGGTGCCGACGGGGTCTGGAACGATATGAACGAACCCAGTGTATTCGACGGGCCCCAGGGAACCATGCCGATCGACAATCGCCATGAAGGTGGAGGCGAACTCCCGGCCGGAACCCACGAGGAATATCACAACGTCTATGGGCTCCTCATGGTGAAAGCTAGCCACGACGGCATCCTGAAGTGGAAACCCAAGAATCGACCGTTTGTACTGTCTCGATCCAACTTTTTCGGTGGCTACCGGTACGCGGCAACGTGGACTGGCGATAATGTCTCCAATCAAGCGTACCTCAAGCAGTCTACGCCGATGGTGTTAACTCTGGGCCTGAGCCTCCAACCGTTTGCCGGGGTTGACATTGGCGGCTTCTCGGGGACTGCTACCCCCGACCTGTGGGCGCGCTGGATCGGTGTCGGCGCTCTTTACCCCTTCGCTCGCGCACACGCCGAAAAAGGCACACCGGACAAGGAACCCTGGGCGTTCGGGCCGGAAGTGGAGGCGGAAGCCAGGATTGCGCTTGAGCGCCGGTACCGTTTGTTGCCCTACCTCTACAGTCTTTTTTATGAAGCGACCCAGAACGGTCTGCCGGTGATACGTCCAGTCTTTTTCGCTGATCCGCGCGATCCTTCTCTTCGAGCGGAAGAGCAATCGTTTCTGCTCGGGCAAGACTTACTGGTGGTTCCTCAACTGAAGGAAAGCGACAGCTCGACTTCGCCCAGGGGTATCTGGCGTCCCGTTTCACTTGTTGGAGAAGACCCGACTACCGATGACTACCAGCCCGATCTGCGCGTTCGTGGGGGGGCGATTATTCCGCTCGGTCCAGTGATGCAGCACACCGGTGAAAAGCCTCTCGATCCATTGACCCTGGTCGTATCTCTCGATCGAAACGGATCAGCCGATGGCTGGCTCTATGAGGACGAGGGGGAAGGGTTCGGCCACAAATACGGCCGTTACAAGATCACCACTTTCGCAGCGAAACGTATCGACAAAAACCTTCTGCTGATGTCTCCCGATCGCATCGGGTTGTTACCCGACCGGCCGCGTGCCTTGGAGGTCAAAGTCCTGAGCGACGAAGGTACCCAAACGTTCCAGATCCCGGCACCGGCGAGGTTCCCCCTCTGGTTGCGTCTGCAGGATCGGGACAATCATCAAGCGCTCCCACCATCGGCGCTGCGGGCTGCCCTGGTCTGGCGTTGCGCCAAAAGAAATGATGGAGGCCCGGCAGATAGACAAGTTGGCCATTGATCGGGTTCTTAAAACTAACTCATCGGTATAAGCCCATGTCTAGCCGCGATAGCACCCGCTTCCGTCCGCCCCACTGCATTGAGTTTGATGAGAATGGACTTCACGTGATGCTTGACTGTGCCTTCGCTGATATAAAGAACCTGTCCTATCTCTTTGTTGCTTCTACCGTGGGCGATATACTGCAGGACTTGGAGTTCGCGCGCCGAAAGTTCAGGGCGCGCCATGGATTCCGCGAGTCTGGAAGCAATCTCAGGTTGAAGTGAAATTTGTCCGGCCGCAACCGTTCGAATAGCTTGCTGGATCTGCTGAGGATCTGCACCTTTGACGAGGTACCCGGCAACGCCGGCCTTTAACGTCCGGCATCTATCCCCTTCGCTCTCATAAGTTGTCATGACGATAATCCGTGGTTTAGATGCACTACACTTGCTTTGCGTGGAGCCATTTTATTGGTATAGCGGACCGCGATCGCTAGGTTCCCTGGCGCCGCTTATCAAAGTTCTCTCGCGCTGTGAGGACCTGATCGATATGCTCCTCGGCCCAAAGGCACAGCCCTTGCATCTTATTGATCAGCGAGCCTCCTAAAGCTGTGAGGGAGTACTCCACCTTGGGCGGCACGCCGGCATAAAGTTGACGCTTTACTAAGCCGTCCCGTTCCAGATCGCGCAGAGTCGAAGTGAGCATCTTTTGGCTGATACCATCGACTGCCCTGCGCAACTCGGCAAAGCGCATTGTGCCGGCAGCCAGCTGTCCGATGACTAAAACGGTCCACTTGTCGGCGAGGCGGTCCAACACCACTCGGGTGGGACATTCCCGATTATACACACTTGATACGTGGGCCTCGGCTGATTTCCTTCGAGTTACCTCGTGTCGCACAGGTGTCTGGTTGCTCATCTGAGTGCTGATATAGAAAAGTGACCGCGGGAAACGACTTTTATTCCAGGTCCTCGCGATTTTGGTTCCGAATCCAACGCTGCTAGTAGTCGATAACGTTCGCGGCAACTCAATGAACTGGCTCCCCTCTCCGCGCTCGCTGCTCGATTGACCTTGGTCCTTGCTTCTTTGGTGCGCGGGCAAAGGCTTTCATGATCAGAGAGAAAAATATCGGAGTAAAAAAGATCCCAAAAAAGGTTACCCCGATCATTCCAGCAAAGACGGCTGTACCCAATGCCTGATCCATTTCGGCCCCCGCGCCGTTAGCGATAACCAACGGCAACACACCAAGAATGAAAGCAAACGAGGTCATCAAGATTGGCCGCAAACGCAACCGGGCAGCTTCTGCCGCCGCCTCGATGCGTCCCATCCCAGATTCCATCTGCTGTCGAGCAAATTCCACGATCAAGATGGCATTCTTACAGGCTAGTCCCACCAGAACAATGAACCCGATTTGGGTGAAAATATTGTTGTCCTGTCCTCGAAAATAAACCCCAGCCATGGCCGATAATAAGCACATCGGAACGATCAGAATAACCGCCAGTGGCAAAGACCAGCTCTCGTATTGAGCGGCCAATGCCAAAAACACAAACAAGACGCAAAGCGGGAAGATGAAAATCGCGGTGTTACCCGCGGTCACCTCTTGATAGGTCAATTGGGTCCACTCAAACGAGAACTGGCTGGGCAGATTCTCTCGACAGATTCGTTCCATCTTCTCGATCGCCTGGCCAGAACTGACCCCTGGCAATGTTGCCCCTTGAATGAGAGCTGCGGGATAGACGTTATAATGGCTGACGGTATCCGGACCATTGATCCGTTGAACATCCATTAGGCTACCTAATGGCACCATCCCGCCTGTGCTATTGCGGGCGTACATCCGCAGAATCTGATTAGGATCCGACCGGAAAGCAGCGTCACCTTGCAAGTTTACCTGATACGTTCGCCCCAGGAAGTTGAAGTCGTTCACGTAGTTGCTTCCAAGATAACTCTGGAGGGCAGTAAACACCGAGCTGATCGGCACATTCAAGGTCTGGACCTTTTCCCGGTCGATATTGAGATAAAACTGAGGCACCTGGGAGCGATACGTAGTAAAGACACCGGTTAAGCCCGGCTCGGCGTTCGCCGCCGCGATAACTCCGTCGGTCGCTTGCTGCA
>Ga0137401_10000099_pt1 | contig 27648 bp, 16 predicted proteins | sample CZOMad1_1_16fung_FD_108286 | JGI IMG/M metagenome (GOLD analysis project Ga0137401, IMG submission 108286) | Vadose zone soil fungal communities from Angelo Coast Range Reserve, California, USA - CZOMad1_1_16fungal (Illumina Assembly) | ecosystem: Environmental > Terrestrial > Soil > Vadose...
AGATGTAGATGTAGATGTAGATGTAGATGTAGATGTAGATGTAGATGTAGATGTAGATGTAGATGTAGATGTAGATGTAGATGTAGATGTAGATGTAGATGTAGATGTAGATGTAGATGTAGAGTAGTGTATTTAAGAAAACCGAAAAAAGGGATTGAACCTTTTTTTTTTTACTGTCATTATTCGTATGTTTTAACCTTTTAAACTATTTCAGCTCTTATTATTTCTTAATTTTTTTCTATTGTTATTTAAATAAAAATGAGCTCGGAATATATTAGAATGATTGATTCGATCAGGGGGTTTAAGACCGTTACATCATATATTTTTTAGCTAAATACGATCCTTATACTATTATTACTCAAACTACTCTAACTATTCTAAATTAAAAAAAAAAGGAGTAGGAGTGTAGAGATGAGGCACCATCTAAAAATTAGGGAGGAATCACCTTAAATAAAAAAAAAATAATAGTAGCCCAGTAAATTATTCATGATACCATAAACTAATATAATTATATCATATAAATATTAAAAAAGATAAAAGATTAACCCTTAATTAAAGAATATCGACAATAAATTAAAAAAAAAAATGCATTACTTAAAATAAAGTGAGAGATATTTTTAGATTTAGATTTTTAATTTTATAAAGGCGCCGGGCGGAATTCCTCTTCCTTTACCTTAAGGCTTGTGAAAAAAAAATTAGTAGACGTAGAAGAACACACACACACAAACCTAATCCACAACATTTATCGCTCCCCCCTGACATCCGACATTCCCTAAGCGAGAAAATTACCAAGCGATTAAGGGAAATAATGTGAAAAGGCGGATTTATTGAGTGTGTTGTGGGGGTCACCATTTTGTGGCTGTGGATGTGGATGTGGATATGGATGTGGATGTGGATGTGGATGTGGATGTGGATGTGGATGTGGATGTGGATGTGGATGTGGATGTGGATGTGGATGTGGAGAGGGGCTGGAAGGAATAAAAGTTTTTAATATTAAAATTAATTATAGCCAGAATTGCTATTATGCCGACTATTCGCCTCAGCAATTATTAACCAAGAATACTTTAAAGAGCCATATGTCGTTCATTAAGGAAATAAATAGAATTAGAGCCCCTGTGGGCTTAAGCTGTGTGTTTATTACAGAATATTAGTAGTAGTAGTAGTAGTAGTAGAGAGCCCTCCCCTCCCTACCGGGGTTTTGGCGGTAGGGAGGGTCTTTTTATCTTGCTAAAGATAAATTGATAATAAAAAGAATCCAACAAATTAATGTCATGCATATATTTAATGACTAAGGGTTGTTTTGTGGCGTGCTACTTAGAAATAAAAAGTTACAATTATAAAAATCAGAAATTACTATAATTATTTTTTTTAATACTACCCGTTAAGTATAAGGAGCAGGATAAATTAATAAACCTCTGTCTGAAAACGATGATTTATTTGAAGGATATTAATAAGACTCTAATTATTTATGAAGTTTAAGATAGCAAGCCCATCTTTTTCCGATTTATCTGTAATTATATTAAACCCTCTTAAAACTAATATTAATAAATAAAAATTGTAATTTTTCTAGGATAATTAAGGATTTGTCTACTCCTTCGCACCAAATATATAAAAAAAAGATAGTCCAAAATTCTGTGTATTTTTTAGTTTATCCAGAGTCTACCGAAATATTAGTTAATTTAAGAATCGGAAATCAAGACAACTAACAAATATTATTAAACCGATAATTAAGTATTTTAAGATTAAGTACTTAACGTATTAAAGATTAAAAAAAAAAACAGATCTTTTTTTAGAAGAGGACATAGCTAGTAAATTGTTAAGTAAAAAATGTAAAAGCCACGGACCGATTATAATAAAATATTAATAAATATTTTTTAGTTTTAAATCAAAATAAGTTATTTCTACCTATGATAAGTTAAAGTTTGATAAATTAAAATAACTATCTAAATACTTTGTTTTCTTTTAAGTTAGAATTATTATCTATAAGATTTATTTAGTAAGAATATACTTAATATTAAAAAGAGGTAGAGGTAGAGGTAGAGGGAGAGGTAGAGGCAGAGGGAGAGGGAGAGGTAGAGGTAGAGGGAGAGGTAGAGGCAGAGGTAGAGGGAGAGGTAGCGGGGGTTTGCTAAAATGCGTTATTAAAATTAAATAAAAGATTTTTGTTTCATATGCCCTGTTTTTATACGATATGTAGGCGAAGTAGAAAAGATATAGACCAGTCTATTTTGGTTTAATCTATGGCTAGTTATTTAAAAAATAGTAGCGAAGCCTGAGCCAGATACTTTTGTATTTATTTCTCTTATTTTTTTTTTATTTACCCATGAGAGCAAAAACCACCTCTGTTTAATTTTTTTTACTGTACTGAATTTTAACCTAAACATTAATAGGTAAAAAATAGGACTATTATTTCTTAATTAAAAAAAAAATAAATTAACATACTTTAGTGTTAGATGAAATGATTTTTTTTTATGATTGTTCCATTTTAGATAGAATTAACCAATAATTTGTAATTTACTATAATATTTCCACGAATTTGTTCGTCTTAAAAAGTATCTTTCAAATTTACCAAAAACCTTCACTAAATTTAAAAAATAAATTCCAGTTTTAGATATCTTAACTTAAAAAAAAGGTATTTTATCTTTTTTTTTATTTAGTTCTATTTATAAAAGATAAAATTCTATAAACATTCCAAGTAAAAATAAAGGACTTAAGACCAAAAAAATAGTAGAGGTAGACAAAGACTCGATATATGATGCGTATTAAAAAAAATAGTAGAGGTAAAGCAATTAAGAAAAATAATAAACGGCAGCGCAGCAAGAGCCTTAACCATATATAAGCTCTATCATAATTAAAACTATTATAAGGTCATAGCTAAATTTTATGGCTCCGCCGGCTCCGCCGGCTCCGCCCGCCATTTAAATATAAATACAGTTTTGTTACTATTTTAGGGTAAAATCAGAGACTCGAACTCTGAACTACAGTCGCCACAAGACGTTATTCTACCAAATTAAACTAATTTTACCTTTAAACTCATATAGCCTTTTTTATTATAGAATCACCTGGCTCTAATAAAAGGAGGTTTCTGGGGACGGGCTCAGCGGAAAGGGAAACGGAGCCGCCAAATTAATTTATTTTTTTTTTATACGCTCGCTCCGCGGGTATGTGGCGGAGCCCTTAATACATTTTTTTAACACAGCGTGACCAGAATAATAAGGAGAAAAAAGGCTCTTTTTTTTTTACTAATTATTTAAATAAAAAATTATAATATTAACCTATCCTTAATTTTATTTTATTTTTTTGGATCGGCGCCGGTTTAAATAATAAATCTAGTCTTTTAAATAAGGGCTCAGGCTTCACCGCGAAAGTGAAGGAGATGGGGAAATTCACCTGATGAGCCCGCTGTGTATCTAGCAGATGTTAATAAAAAAAATACGAAAGGTCTGTGGCGAAAACGGAAATATTATGCGAACCATTTGCAAAGCAAAGAAAGAGGAAAAGTACTGCAGGATTATGTATTTTTATTAGCTAAGTTAATAAAATGGCGGGCGGAGCCATACCTAAATAAGGGATTAACTAACCAGATAGGAAAAAATTTATTTAAATTTTACATAAGATCTGTTTTTATATTTCCACTGTTAATTGCATAATAGTAAAGTAAGTGAAGTTATTTTTTTTTTATTAGTTAAAAGTGTGAAATTTGATAACGTTAAATTTTGTTTAGTTTGGCGGAGAGGAGGGAGCTAGACGGAATCACCCATTTACCTTTAGGAGGGGTTGTGGAGCCATAATTTAAGACGTAGAGGTAGAGGTAGAGGTAGAGGTAGAGGTAGAGGTAGAGGTAGAGGTAGAGGTAGAGGTAGAGAAGATACATATTTGTTGGTTTCGGTCTGAAGGTGTAGAAGGGGATTAGTTTTAAAGTGTGGGTATAAATTTTATTTTTATTAAATCGTAGAGGCTAATCTTTGTTTATTTTTAGAATATTTTTTGTTATTTAGGTGGGCCTCACCATAAAGTTTATGGAAATAAGCTCAACCAGAATAATAAGATTTTATTAAAAAAAAAGAGGTACACACGTATTTATCCAGCATCCGTCGAAACAACAATAAAAAGCATGATTATTTCTATCCTCCTCCCTGGCGGTAGCCGTTTTTAAATATTAGTAGAAGTAGAAGTAGAAGTAGAAGTAGAAGTATCCACGCGAGGTGCAAGCGAGGTTAGTTTATCATTAAAAGAAGAAATAGGCAATTATTTGTCTTTAAGAAGATTAAAATTTTAGCCAAGCCTTTGTGTTTTAAGGGATTGAGTTTTTTATTTTTTGTTAGATTTTAGAGTCAATTTCCGAAAAATCATCTATTATTTATTAAGGAATTAAGACTCATATTATCAATGAACTTTTTGATACTTAAACAAATCCCAAATGGATTAAAGCCTAGCTGATTTTTTATATTCTGTTTATCCGATTATACCCTGTTAGGGTTTAGCTTATATTTTTTTAATAAAAATAAAATAGTAAAGATAGTACTAATTTCTATTATTTTAGACTCTTAATATTAAAAAAAAAAATACAAATTTTTACATTAATCCGAATTACTCCATCAATTAAAAATAGTAAAAAAGGATAAAGCTATTTAATTTTAATTTATTTGTTTTGTTTGATGCTAGGCTAAGAGCTAAAGCTATAGGGACCGGAGTGTTTCCGTCTTAGTATGTTACGCTTCTTAAAAAAAAAGTTCATGTAAAAGAGTACTTCTTCTTCTACTTCTTCTTCTACTTCTTCTTCTTCTTCTACTTCTACTTCTACTTCTACTTCTACTTCTACTAATTTGTTATCTTTAATAACCATCTAACGTTAAAAAATAAGTTAGTTATCGAAGATAAAGTTAAATTTAAATCTTAATCTAAGAAAAAAATAGTAGAGATACCTCCCTATACTTTAGCCGCGGAGCGATAAATAAAGTATTTGTTAAGTTTAACTGAGTTGACCAGACTCGAACTGATATTAAAGCCATCACCAAAAAATGGTGTTTTGCCAAATTAAACTACAACTCAAATTTGGATCACGATATTCCATAATAGCTTATTTATAGTTTCTTTATATTACTATTCATTAAACTAAATTTATTATACTTATATATTTGTGTACTACTTTTTTTATTAACGATTATCATTTAATTTAGGCAACCTAAGATGTAAATATTTTTATAACTAGTTTAAATATATTTTGTTTGTACACAATTTGACCCAATTAATATAACTAGGCGGCGGAAAACGTAGCGCGGCGGATTTGTAGCGCGGCGGAGCCCTTAATCAATCTTTAAATTGTATAAGGGCTCCGCCGCCATCTAAAAAAAAAGATACATTATTAACTATTATTAAAGACCTATTAAAAAAAAAAGATGTTATTCGGAATAGAGGTGATTCGAACACCTAAGAGTAACCTCGAACAATTAGCAATTGTCTTATCTTACCAATGAAAACTATTCCTTTTCCTTAAAAAGAGGTAGAACAAGAAAAGAATAAAAAACTTTTTATTTAAATCCTAAAAAGATCATGAAATTAAATTTTAGAGTGTATTAATGGTATTAGTGATAATAAAATCTGTGTCCTGTCTCTTTTATAAATATAATTTAAGCTAGAGCACAAAACTGCACTATTTGTAATTTTTTTTTTTAAGAGATAGTGCCCTGGCATAGCTCACCAGAGGTTGATTAAAAAACCTGTAGAAATTAAAAACAAAAATTAGTAGACCTGAGTTAAAAAAAGGTGCGGCTTGCAATATGGTAAAGCCAGCTAAATGTGAAAGGTGGCGAAGCTTGGTCTCTTTCTATTTTTTGTTTTTATTGAATAAAGTGAAACGTCACTTATAGGCGAAACCTTTGAAAGACATTATTAGGGATTATTATTTATAAATATATTTTGATTTATAAGTTTATTTTCAAAAAAAGTAAAAAGGAATTCCAGCAATAATAAATGAACTACAGATTATAATTAATAAAGAAACTAGACCTATAATTAATTCTATCATTATATAAAATAAAGACATACGTTCATAGTATTTTATCATTTTTTTAAATTTAGGATATTTATTTTCAATGTCGTATTTTTTAATAAAATATTGAACTATAAAATAACCAGATACATTGCTTAAACAAAATTATACGATTAAAGATAAATTAAATACACTTAAAGCATAGTTACTAAGAAGTTTCACCTCCTTAGATGGATTCAAATCTAATTTTCTTAAAATAAAAGGTAATAAAAAAGAATTACTAGTTTTATTAAGCTCCCGCGCTCCCGCGCTCCCGCAGAGCTAGGTTTTCGATTAAATGTAAATGTATCACACTTATTGGTCTTAATTCAAACTGATCGGCATTTGTTTTGTATTTGTATTGTCGCGACTACTTCTACTTCTACTACTACTACTACTACTTGTGTACGTGTACGTGTACGTCTAATAACGAATACATGCCTGTACCATTCTTAAGTAACGAATCTTTAAATTTGCTTGAATTAGATAATAAACTAGTAAAAAAGGTTTTATTTTTTTAATAAATAATATTAAGGATATAGATAAATAGGACATTAATAATAAACGAATATTATAAATTTTAACTTTATAATTGCCCGGTCCTCCTAAATAGTGAGTGTTCCTCTGTTCGCACACTAAAAAATAAAGATACATAGACGATGGAGTAAACGGAGAGATAAATAAAATAAGAATGAAATATACATTTTTTAACGTAGTCATTTGTTTAGTTTTTATTTAAGGGAAGCCCTGTATTAATATTAGTTAGTTGAATTACTGAGTTAGATATTTCTAAAATAAACCCGGCAGTTAAAATTATAAAGAATATTACTGCGATTGAAAACCCAAAGATACTTACCTGGTAGAGTGTAACAGAGATAGGAAATAATAAAAGTATTTCTAAATCAAATATTAGGAATAAAAGAGCCACAAGAAAAAAGTGAATTTGAAAAGTGGATCTTGTCTGACCTTGGATTCCATTGAAACCACATTCGTAAGCCATATTTTTTTCAGAATCTGGATTATGAGGGGATAATAATAAATTTAAGAGTAGTAATATTAGAACTAAAATAGGAACAAAGATAAATAACATCAATAAAGTATTCATTTAAAAATAAAATAAGGATAAAGTGGATAGTACGGCACTATTTAATAATATTGAAGGTTTTAGCACATAGAATATGATAGATAAAGTGAGAAATGCTATTATAAAAGCATGAGTATTTGTTAAATTTAAGTATGTATTATTTCCGGCACCTCCATAAACCTTACTTAAGGGTATATGGGATACGAAGCTAGACCCATTATTACTACTACTATTTTGTTTGTTAAATAATGTAGAATTGCTGTCTATTGTATGAGAATTTATTTCGGACATATTAATTGAACCTATTTCAGATGTGTACTTCTTTTTTTCAGAATGAAGCTCTCTAATTATTTTTAAATAATAAGAAGCACTAATAACACTTACTACTATTGCTACAAAAGCCATAAAGAAGTATCCACTACCTATAGCAGAAAAAAGAACTGACTGTTTTCCAAAAAACCCTATTAAAGGAGGTATCAATATATACTTTATAAATATAAGTTATAGTAAATAAAAATCCTAGTCTACAATTATAAAAAGTTATTTAAAATAAAATTCATCATCTATCCCCCCTCCACGGGAGCGGCTACGGCTAAGGCTCCCATATAGTATGTTTTCGCCTAACAAAGGGGAAAAAGGCGTAAAAGGCGAAACTACTTTTTCTTTGTTTTTTTTTGGGGCTGGCGGCGCCTGTACCTAATGGCGCCTAATGGCGCATAATGGCACCTGATGGGAGTGGTTTGTGTTTGTGTTTGTGTTTGTGTTTGTGGAGGCGGGGACCAACCCTGTTTCTTATCGGTAGAGGTAGATAAAGGCAGACCCTACAAGCCATTTCGCGACCTCTTCTGGCTACTTATTCGCCCTTTAAAGCATCCAAAGTGTTTTGGAGAAGTAGTAGTAGCGCGGCCCCCCTGTTTAAATTTAAAAAGGGAAATATTTGATTATATGATCGAAATGATCTTTTTTATAAGTAAAGACTAAAGGGCTGCTTGTGTCATTAGTTATATTTAATCTCATTTTTATTTTTAGTTTATTAAGATGATTTAAACCAGTTGGAAGCTTATAATTTTTATTTACAGATAATTGAAGTAATTCTATTTGAACTGGAACAGCTCTAAATTTATAGCTAAACAATGGAAATTTAAGAAGATAGCTTAAAATTATATAATTAGAAATGTCACTTCCAGATCTTACCTCATAAGAATTTTCTTGAAGGTTTTTTTTTCTAAGTCGATAACGTTTTCGAAGAGGTACAGATAAAAAGGTAGCTATTTGTGACATAATATTAAAATAAGAGATTGCGATAGGATTCTCTCTATGGTAGTTTTGCCGTTGAGATATTCTCATATAATATTGTAAACTCGTAGCTCTACCTTTTTTATCATATAGCCAATTAAGATAGAAAGAACCGTCGGCATCTATATATCCGGATAGCCAACTATTATCACTTAGAGGGCTATTATCTAAAGGTAATAAGTGTTATTTTAAATTATAATTTAGATTATGCCATCTTATCATCCTATGAAGTGCTTCTATCTTTGGTCTTCTCATTTTTCCATTTATTAAATAAATTACTGTTAATACAGAAGATTTAGATTTTATAAATAACCTACAATAATTTTCTTTTACTTGAAGGCTTCCACCTACTTGAAATTTTATTCTTTCAGCTAAAGCTATATCTTCAATATGAAAGACTATTTCAAAAAAAGGCTTATAAGATTTAGTATCGTCATCTGGAACTATAATAGCACCATCTCCTTCAATTAATCCAGTTAAATAAGAAGAAAACTCTAAATTTTATTTTTTCAATACTATTAAACTACCAGCTCCTTTATAGACAATTAAATTATCTAAGATAAATAAATCTGTTAATTTATCAGCAACGCATGAAGTAAAAATATTTAGTGAATAATCAATAGAATAAATTAGTATCAACGTCTTACTTTATAAAATATTCTGTAATAATTTAATAGTAAAAAAAATTAGTAGTAGTAGACTAGCTATAACTATTATTTTAATTAGTAAAGGAGAGTGAAAAAAAAAATAAAAATAAAAATTATTATTATTTATAAAGCATACATCGGACTATCTCATTATCAGATAAATTCTGAGTATTTCACGTAAAGTCTCTGAGGTTATTTTACCTACTGGTTATTTTATAATATTACTTAAAATAAATAAAATATAATACTTAAATATATTTTTTATTAACTTCCAGTATATAGTGACATTTTTATAATATTCCTTCTCTACATCTACATCTACATCTAAAAAAACTTCTACTTATTTTTTTGTTTGGCTATGAAAAGAAATATTATTGGCTCTGGGCATACATTTTACCCGCCATAGAGTGAACTAGAGATATATGTCTGTTCCCAACATATACCCCCTTTCCCGAACCGTACGTGATAGTTTCCCATCATACGGCTCTCCAGTTATTTTGTGGCTTACTTTATGGGTGTTGTTTTGATATTACCATTGTGGTATCCCAAATGGCAATTTATACATACAGGTATTTGTTTTCTACGTCTCTTGGCCATTAATGCATCAAGGTTACTTATTTTGGGGTTCAGGTCCTTGAGGTGTCTTACGTGGTGCATTTCCACACGATAATTTGAGCCGCATAAAGAACATAAGAGATCTCGGAGACTGGCTCTTGAAACTGTGTCAGCATATAAGCTTTGTATTATATCTACGTTGGTAGATTTAAAGTCCCAAGGTTTGATGTTAAAGTCGGGTTGAATGAATCCGATCTTATCTTTACCTTTCAAGTCTTTTCCGAATTTCTTATACACTTTGCTCTGAGTACCTAGTGTGAATTTAGCAGCCAATAATTTGGCACAGGAAGTTTTAAGAATAAAGTATGACCACGCTGATAATTTTCCAAGATTCATTGAGAAGCTGTAGTAGTTGACTATACCTCTAAATACTGAGTTATATAGTGTGATAATTGTGTCCTTGTCGTTGGCTAGCCAAAGGAATCTTGGGAGAGGTATTCCATCTTTAAAGAATCCAGAGGATGTTAGTTTTTGAGTTACCCGGTTAAGGGGCGCTTCTAGTCTAATTTCGATTCCATTTATCTGAAGAAAATTAGTAGAAGTACCGTGTCTGCTTTTGGAAAATGTTTGGTGTTGAGAGCGAAAAATGTTAGTTCCCAAGAATAACGCTCTATCTGTCGAAGCGTTAGTGATGAGAGTTTTTTCCGGGCTTAGTGTTAAACTTAATTCTTTTTTCAAGAATTCATTCACTTTACCTAAAACTTTGGTACAATCTGCTTTATTCCCTCTGATCCCTATTATCCAGTCATCGGCGTATCTTACATAAAGCAATCTTTTGAAGTTATCATCAAATAAATCTTTAGAAGGCAACCTCATCATTTCTACACCTTTTTGAAGAGTAAGCTTTTCTTTCACAGAAATTGCGACTCTTTTTCGGTATTGAAGATTAGCCCATTTCGGATTGGGTTTGGCTCTAAGGCCAATGTCAAAATCATTTTTCAGGCTTTCTACAAATTGGTCTAGCTTGTTCATAAAGATATTGCATAGTAGAGGGCTAATGATGGAACCTTGGGGCGTACCAGAGATAGAGTGACTGAATACTTTGAATTCGAAGTATCCAGCTTTGAGGGATTTTCTAATTAGATTGGTAAATCTTCTATCAGTTATCTTTTTATCAATAATAGTCATCAGTTTATCATGATTTATGGAGTCGAAACATTTGGATATATCACCTTCGATGTACCAAGTGGAAACTCCAAAATTTTCCTTTATCGCTTTAAGTGCTGTGTGACAGCTTCTTCCTGATCTAAATCCATGGCTGGTATCGGAAAAGGTCGGTTCAAAAATTACCTCCAGAATCATTCTCATCACCTCTTGAACTAACTTATCTCTGGGAGGAGCAACAGTTAGAGGACGGGAGCCACCGCTCTTTTTAGGTATTTGGACTCTTCTACCTGGTGAAAATTGGAATGATTCATCTTTCAGTGAATTAATGATTTTTTCGATGACTTCAAGAGACATTCCATCAAGAGTTGTAGGAACAATACCTGGTGTCATATTACCCGGTTTACTTTTTATTTTATGATAGGATATCTCATAGAGACTTGTATCATACATTAGTCGATAAACAGGAGAAGTAATCCTCTCATTGGGATGTTGTTTACACCATTCTGCAAGTTTTAGAAGCTTACTATTGACGTCAGATTTAACTGTACTGATTTTATCAGCCTCATTAGAGTAGCTTCTAATAAAATAACCTAGTTTCCTTCCCCTTCTCCACTTATTAGAGTGGCAGTATAAATTCATTAGTGAATTTGCAGGTACTACGATTCTTCCGTTACCATAGTCGTGTACGACCTTAGGCAATCCCATAGTTTTCATTTTATGTCCCGCATCTTCTTTAGGTTGTTCTTTCTCCACATTAAGACTTTTTGTGTAGCCTGGTTGAAGGTAGATCATAATCCAGTCCCCTTTCTCATGACGTGGATTTACTTTATACAGTCTATTGCAAGCAAACTGCAGCCCGTTTGATGAGGCACCTAGTGAATAAACTTTAAGCAATACAGCTTTAACCATGGAAGAAACAGCTGGAAGGGTTATTGGATATACTTGCTTTAATCCTGCCCCCTCTTTAATCGGAGATGCTAAGTTCGACCTCGGGCTTTCCCCTTGATTTAACTCCGTTGCTGTGTACATGTATGACCAATGTACGGAAATTGAATTTCCAAAACATAATTGAACGCAATGGCGCACGAAAAGACAAACAGCTAAACTTAAACTTAAGATAGGGTTAGATAAAAATTGTCCTTTTAAGTTAAAAATAAATTTAATATCTGAATTAATATAAGTTGATGATATTAAAGAATTTATAATATAACCAAAAGCCAGTAAAATAAAGAAAGCGTTTAAATTAGTAATAGTATACTGTATTAAATAAAATATTAAAGATTCAGTGGATTGTTCAGTACTTATGGCTAAGGCTAATAATAAAAAACCAATATGTGATACAGTACTATATGCTAATAATCTTTTTATTCTGATTTGAGCTAATCCTACAACAGTTCCAATTATTAAAGACAGTAAAGAACTTAAAAGAAAAATATTTTTAAGTACATCACTCGCAGGCTCCTCGTCTCCAAAATTTAAAGTAAAAGTATATCCATTTATTATATTAAGCCCCATAGTAGAGATAGACGAATCGAATAAATTAGCTAAGGATCCTGAGCTTTCTGCTATTAATGTTTGAGATGCATTAAGAGAAATACCCATTTCTAATTCTAATAATAACAATATAATAGATAACTTTGGCATTATTGTTAACCATATTGTAACATTTGTGGGACTTTCATCATACACATCTGGAGCCCAATTATGAAAAGGAGCACCAGCTATTTTAAATAAGAAACCAACTACTATTAAAATTAAACCTAGAATTATACCTTGACTAATATTTTCTCGTTCCGCAAAAGATGACGAAAAAAAAGATGAAGTATCCTCTCCTCCCTTAAGTGATAAGGGAGTTGTACTTAAACTTTCCAAAGATAATGGATCAACATCTGTCACTAAAGAAGATAATTCAACAAAAGTAGTAGAAACTTTACTAATAGAGAGAACGGACAATAAACTATAAAGAGACTCAAAACTAGTTAAACCTGTAAAAGTATATACTAAGGCAATACCTAATAAGTAGGGTCGAATATCCATACCGTGATTAGTTAAGCTAACTGGCAATGACTACCCTCCCTCCGAACCGTACGTGCGAGTTTCCCAGCATACGGCTCTCCAGATCATCAACAATCAATTTTTTTATTGCTGCATTTTTTTAAGTGTTTTCAAGCTTAAACCATCATATCTTCCAGCATGAACGTTATCATGACATATTTTACATAAAGGTACCGTTTTTCTATTTATTTTTCTCATGATTTTTCTTAGATTAGATTTATCTTTAGTATCTTTCAGGCGACGTAGATGATGCATGTCAATGTTTTCAGAAGATTCAAAAATTAGACATGGTTTGTTTAGTATGTTACTTTGAGTTAGGTCAAAATTTAAGGCTAGCAGAGGATCATAAGGGATATTTGTAGTACTTGTATCAATTTCAGTTCAACGTTTAGTCTTAGCGTATTTTCTATTTAAATATGCTGAGGTTAGGTTATCAGGTCTATCAAATGTGATTCTTTTATCTTTTGAGTTAGTGATTATTGTAACTTCAATATTTTTACCATACTTTTCAAAAGTTTTTGCAATCGACATTCTATGTTTTGCAGCAAGAGTATGACGAAGTGAGTATTCAAGAGTATAATTAAGAATACTTAAGTCTCATCGATTTTCTGCCATGTTGTAAAAGTTCATATAGCCTCGTAAAATACTGTTATATCTTTGAACAATTTCATAGTCGGTTAAATGTATGAATTTTCCCATAAATTTAGGGAATCCTTTTTCGTTAGCAAATCCGTTTTTTATAAGTTGATTTCTGAGGTCATTAATTGGTACTAGAATTTTTGGTTTACCAGTGGATTTTCTGGTATTGATAATCCCTCCTAATCTACTCATTCTTCTAGTAGAAATGTGTTGTACATCTTTTTTTTTGAGTGTACTGCATCTGATATTATACCCTAGAAACTTTGCAAATTGGGAGCCTAGATGGGTTATTTTAGTTTTATCCATAGATAGTTCTAGATTAAGATTTGTTTTAAGAAAGTCTTTAACTTCGTCACGTATTTTAATTGCTAGAGATCTGGGTCCAACTACTCCAATTACTCAATCGTCCGCATATCTCGTATAATGGATTTTGCTTCCTACTCTGATTCGGGATGGGTATTGTCTTAGATCTGTTTTGGCTTGGCTTAATTCTCTTTTGGTTTTATTGAGTTCCAATTCAGTTCTTAGTGTGGGTTTCATTTCTCATCTGGTTAGTTTATCACTTAAGTTTACAATACGTTTTTCTACCTTTCTATAAACGGGATTTTGTGTTGAAATTGGTTCATTGCAGTATTTTTCTTTTAATAAGTCTATAAATTCATCAAAAGGAGTGAGGTATAGATTTGATAGAATAGGAGATATTACTCCACCTTGTGGAATACCTAAGATTGAATGTTTAAAGCTATTATGTTCCATGTACCCGGCTTTAAATATTTTATGAAAGAGACCCATTAATGTTCTGTCCGGGTTTATCCTTTCTTTTATTATTTGTGCCATTATCTTATGATCTATGCTATCAAAATAAGCCTTGATGTCCCCTTCGATCATCCATGTTATTCCGACCATGCCTTGTACACTCAGTAGAGCATGTTGTACGGATTTATTTGGTCTAAATGCAAAACTTTTATTATGAAAGATTTTTTCGCATTCATTTTCTATTATCAATTTTATAGCTGTTTGTAAAATTTTATCATTGATACAAGGGATCCCTAATGGTCTAAGTTTACCATTTGCCTTAGGTATATACACTCTTCTTGTGGGCTTACATTGATAGGTTCAGTCTTTTATGCTGTCCATTAAATTGGTTAGTCGTTTTATAGACATTCCATCTAACGTCATTTTATCTACCCCAGGAGTCATGTTTCCTGGATTAGATTTGATTATATGATACGCTTGTTTATATATTTCTATAGTGGTAAGTGGTTTGCTTGAAATGCTTCGTGATAATACAGGTCTTCGGTAATAACCTACAACATTTGTTCTCAACAGAGGAATATAATGTAATTGATTACGCGTTATATTCTTATTAATGATTAAATCCTGCAGCCCTTTCCTTTTTTGAGGTACTACGACTACTCCGTCTCCACTCATTTCTGAGTTCATAAATCTTAAGATTTTGATGCCAATTACTCGGTTTAGGAGATCCCCAGTTCTTATGATTAGGTCTGATATTTTGTCTTTAGTTCTCTGCTTTAGATTTGTAATCGATGTCATTTGGGAAGAATTTAAAGTTGCATTTAATTTTTCTACAACTTTTTCCCAATACCTTGTTCCAGTTATTTTCAAGGCCAGTTCTTGGTCCTGTGACGGCAGTATTATTAGAACATGGGCAAAAAGTACCTCGCCTTTTAATAAATTATAACTATTTATTTCAAAGACTTTATGGACATGCTGCACTCCCCTTTCTGTTTCCATTAAGGATAAGTCCATAGGTTTACATAACATAAATTCAGTTATGGTAATTAGTGTTACTGGCCTGATCATAATTAAAGGGCGCACAATTAAACAAGAAGAAAGACCTCCTAATAAAAAATATTTTAATCCTGCGCTAGTCGCTGAGCCTGATTCTCTATAAATTGTGGCTAGTATGTATAGCCCAAAAGATTGTAACTCTATGCTTAAATACATAGATAATAAATCTCCAGAAGACAATAAAAGAGAACCACCTAAACTACTAAATAAAGCAATTAAGGAATATTCTCTAGATTCTTTTGAAGTAGTGACACTAGAAATAAATTCAAGAGATCCGCCAGCTCCATTAACACTATTAGAAGTTTTATTTAAAAAGTCAAAGTCTTCTCTTATATTTAAATTTAGTAATGACTGAGTTAAAGGTAGGCTGGCTGGCTCCCCATACCCAAATGGTCTAGAATCTAACGAAGTTGTGTTTGGGTTTGGGTTTGGGTGTGGGTTTGGAGCGACGTTTCGCGACATTTCTCTATTAAGAATGGGAGATTTAGCGGCGGTTTCGGAGCCGTTACTACTTACGACATCAAAAGTCGCTATTTTATTAAATAGCGGCCAAGATAGTAATACAATAGCACCAATTGCATACAGAAAACTTTCGAAAAACAAACTATAATAAGTAACTTGAAATAAACCGCTATAGATACCTATACCTGATCCAATTGGCTGAATATGTAAAGCGTTAAAAGTTAACACTCCGGAATAAATAAAGGCTAAAGCAGCTATTCTGGTAAAAAAAATAGGAGTTATTTGAGTTTTAAAAAATCGTAGAGACATCGCTAAGATAAAGATTAAAATACTTAAAAAAATCATAACTATTTAGTCACTCACCAAAAACCTCTCAATTTTTTGTATTTGTATTTGTATTTGTATTTGTATTTGTATTTGTATTTGTATTTGTATTTTTATTTGTATTTGTAGAGTAAGGAGCGCTTCGCCTACACTTTTTGTAATAAAAAACGTTTATTCAATTACAACTAATTTAAAGATTTTTTTTTTAAATAATTAAAAAAAAAAAGATAAAAGATAAACGGTGTTATTCCACACCCTATTAAGGACGTCCAAAAAGGCTCTCACTTAGAACATTAAAAAAATGATAATTTTACTACTTCTACTTATTTTTTAGATTAAACGTATTTTTTTAGGAGGCATTTCCTGTATTTAAAAAACCTGTAGCTGTAGAGCATTCTTAAGTGTACCTCCCCCCAGCCCCTAAGCCCATTAGGCAGGGAGGGAGGGAGTAGGAATTAGTAGCCGTTAGCCGTTAGCCGTTAGCCGTTAGCCGTTAGCCGTTAGCCGTTAGCCGTTAGCCGTAGCCTGGCGAGTTATTTATTTTTTTTTTATATCTTTTTTTTTTAAGGTCTAAATAAAAAGTCGTAGAACCAGGTGCAAAGGATTCCGATAGCGCTAACTTATTTTAGTTAACTATTTAGGCACCATAGAAGAGAGAGTGTAAAATTACCATTGGCTTAAATAAATTCGTAGAGATGGGAGGCGGAGCCACCTTTTGCTTAATTATACCATCATTATTGATGAAAAAAAAAGGCCGCGGATAAATACCGGTCACTAGTAAAAGGTTAGCCGGAGCTAGTTATAAAGTCTAATAACTTCCATAATTTAGACTAAATTAAAATTTAAAAAAATTGCTATTCAACTGACGGCAGAAAAAAAAAATTAATTTAAAAAAAAAAAGTTAAACCTTGTAAAATTTAAGAGTCTAGTGAGTCGAGTATAACTAATTTTTTTATGTTAAGAAATCTTTTATAAAAAATAATAAGCTATCCCATATTAATAGAGATAAGATATCAGTAGAAGTAGAAGAAGAAGTAGAAGTAGAAGTAGAAGTAGGAGTAGAAGTAGAAGTAGAAGTAGAAGTAGAAGAAGAAGTAGAAGTAGAAGTCTTAATAAATTTAAACGATTTTAATTATTTTTGAAAAACCACACCCCATAAATTTTAAGGTTAGTGTGTGCCCCTGCTCCATAATTAGCTTAGGTATTGTCGGGCTAATTGATTTGTAGCGTGGGTAAACGGAGATAAGCAATTCGATAAAGGGCTAACTTAAAATAAGGTTGGGCTCCCTCTCTCTCCCCCCCCCCCCTAAAGGGTTTGGAGTAGAATAAATAGCAAAGGGGCGCAAGCAGTAAGGTCAAGGGGGAGGTTTGTGTGGCTGGCTTCACCTACGACTAGTAGAAGTAGTAGAAGAAGTAGTAGAAGTAGAAGACATTGCCGCCTCCACAATTGCCACGAACCTTGTGTTCCTCTGTTTGGTTGTGGATGTGGAGCAGCCTCCACAAACCATACTACTAAACGCCCCTAAAGGTTTAGGCGGGCTACGCCACCGACACCTTTAGGGTAAAATGTGGAATAGTAGAGCAAGAAATTTAAATCTTTTAATTAGTTTAGTGTTTATCTTTTATTTTAACATTATCTTAAAAAAGATATAAGGAAAAAGTGATAACTGGAATTATTTTATAAGTTTGTTCTATTGCTCTATTCTACGTCTGTTTAAATTCCCCTGGCAAATTATGAGGTTTCTATCAAATATATGCCAGCACATACCTAACCAGGATCTTTTTTTTTATAATAGAAAATGGATAGAAGAGGATAAACCCCTCGCTTCGTTCTTCGTTATTCGTTCTTCGTTCTTCGTTCTTCGTTCTTCGTTCTTCGTTAAAAAAAAACACGGTGCCGGTCAGGAGGGCTTATTGCTAAAAATATTAAATCAGTGAACTTTTTTTTAGAAGTAAAAGTAAGAGTGTAAGATAAAACAAAGTAGAATAAACTTAACTGGATTAGATTGTATTATTAGTATTAGTCTTAGCATTAGTTAATTTGAAACAAAAAAAGTTAAATTATATGTCCACTTATTATACATATATTTAGTTATTTTAACATTAGTCTTAGACCCTTTTAGGTAGGACCGAAGCAGCTGACTGAATCCGTACTCTTTAATTATAAAGTAATCTTTAAATTTTAAATTTTATAATAAAATAAGATATTCTCATCCGATGCGAAACGCCGCGAATTAAGTAAATGATAATTAAAAAAAAAAATGAAAGCATCCGGACTTGAACCGGAAACGTTCTCTTTAAAAGAGAGACACTCTACCAATCGAGTTCTGCTTCCATAAAGTGTTAACATAATGTCTACTATACATGTTTTGTTTTAATAATATATTGTTAGATCTTACTGTAAAGAGTATAGGGACTAAGAGCGGGTTTGTACACATAGATTTGTTAGGCTAGGTTAAATTAGCGACGGAGGAATTTTAATTTTCCAGGTTAGTAAAGAGCATGCTTCACAGCCACCTTAAATTTTAGGAGAGGCTTAAACTAATTTATCAGCACAGTATACCGAGATGTGTGGAACCAGGTAACCAGAATTTTCGAAGAACCAACCCCACATAAAAAAAAAAATAAAACAAAGTACAAGACTAGATATTGAGATTTTTATTTTACAAAACATTTAAAATAAGAGATTCATTAAATATGAGGGATGATAAAAAAAATATGTTATAAATTATAAATTAAGTGAATATAAAAAAAATAAGCCCAAGAAGATTTGAACTTCTACTGATTCCTCATCAAGAAATTATTCTACCATTAAATTATGAGCTTTTATTTAAACATTTTTTTTTACTAATTAAATTTTGCGGTGATACCACAAGTGATTGTGATTAAAAAAAACCCTTGTGGACGGTGTATTATTTTTTTTTTTTTAACAAAAATAATCTGCATTAATAAGCAAGACGATATGGCTCAGATTTATTATTAAATTCACTTAAAGCCTAGATAAATAAACAGGAAAATAATTATTTTGTAAAAAATTGGTAGACGTACAAGAAGATAAACATGTAGAAGAAGCCTTAGGTAAATAAGAACAAGAAAAAAAAAAATACATGTAGAAGAATAAAAATTATTAAAAAAACCTGTAGAAATTTAAATAAAAAAAAATAACAAATAAATTAAAAAAAATTAAAAAAAGCAGCTACCATTTTTTTTAGAATCTATCCGTAGATTTACAACTAAGAGGTACTAACTGGGAAAATATAAATAAATAAAATATAAAAAGTAGAAAAAAAAAAATTTTTTTTTTAGATAAATAATTTTAAGTTTTATAAGTAAGGCGTAAGATTTTATAAAAATAAAAAAAATTAAGGTTCATTATAAGGATTACTAAACCATAAAAAAAAAATAATATCTAGTTATTATTATGCTTATTATAAATCCCGTAATATTTAATAAATGTGTCGGATTTTGTTTTATTAAGATGAGATAAATATATAAGAGTACCATCGCCTAAAAAAAAAGTTATCCACTGTATAAAAGAAGTACACATGAGACATGTGAGACATGTTGCCGAAAGGAGGAATTGAACCCCCTTTTGTATCTTACAAGGAAACCGTTTTACCAATTAAACTATTCCGGCTTTTATTTGTTATTTTTAATATAGTGTTACGAAGCCAGGGGTAAAGAGTTAACTCTACTGTTGCTAAAACTACATGCTTACCCGTCTACATGTACCTTAGAGGTAAATGTAAATGTCGAGTGTTTGGGGGAGGCTTCGACATTTTACAACCAGCCAAATTACAAGCTATTTATACTTATTTTTATACAAGGACAAGGATACCTTAAGTTTGGCAGCAGAGCGGCAAATGGTTTGTGGCGGAGCTCCCGCCTCATTTGATAAATCATGTCAGCTTAGTCTAGTTATTACAGTTTATGTTTATCATACAATTTATGTTTATCTAAGACAATCTTCCGAGACCTTATTGGCTAAATAACATTTCACATTCTCAGATTTTATAAGAATTTTGTTATTTTGTTTGTTTTTATGTTTTTTTTAGTTAATCGGAGACAATCCCGCATTTTTAGATCAGTACTTAAACCCTCTTATACTGCTACTGCTACTGCTACTGCTACTGATTAATTAAACCTCTAAACCCGACGTTACTAAATTAGATAAATCAATCTTGTTTTTATAAATTAGATAAAATCAATCTTGTTTTTATTTTTATGAGTTTTTATTTTTATGACTATCTGTACTTCTACATCTTTTTTTTACTATTAGGATACATCGTGGAATGAATTAGGTGCTACTCATGCTTTTATTTAATTCTACTTTTTGTTATTAATTCTACATTTTTTTTATTCTGACCAATTTTTATGTTTAAGACCAAAAATCTATAAATAAAAATTATTACTTTTATATTAAGAGATTCGCCAGACACTAACATTTTTACTATGATGTCATTATTTTTTTATCTGTACTCTTGTAAAAGTTAATTAAGAAAAAAAAAAAAGATGTAGAAGTAGAGATCTCCATGTCTACATTTTTTCAGACTTGTGATAGAATTTTTCCTCTCCTATGAGTACATCATCAATAATTATATTACATTCACTAAAAGTAAGTTTTAAGGCTTAAGATCAATAGGCGGAGAAGAGGTATAAATTACTAATTCTTCCTAGGTATTAAAAAACAATGTTTTTCGCGACCAAAACCCCTCCCTCCAAAACCAAAACCAAAACCAAAACCAAAACCAAGTCGCTGACCTATTAGAGACTTCTGGGGCAAAGTAGGGAGGATTAGTTGCATTATTTTTTCAATGTGGACGCCTAATTTAGTAAAATAAAATTAGGGAGCTTAACCCCGATTCCCTAGTTAAGAAAAAGCCCCCAGATTTAGTAAATTTACGAAGAAACCTAATGATAATAATAAATTTAGAAAATATATCATTTATTTTTATAATTAGTTTATTATAGAGTTAAACCAGAATAAGCTTTGACAGGGCGAAATTTTAAAATTTTCTATTATATTTCTTGTCGTTTTATAGTTACATTATAAAATAAAGTTGTTAAAATAGCGCACGAGTGGATTTTAGATGTATAAAAGGGGATTATTAGACGAACCTGGATAAAGACATAAATAAGAAAAAACCAAATTAAATTAAGATGTATAAATAATAGCGGGAAGGTCAAAGGGAGAAGCTACCACTCCTCTTACTTACATACCTACACTATAAAACTTAAATAGCCTGCCTAAAAATAGACTAAGAGATGGTACGAAACGAGAGCCCTACGCTTAACTAGTATCATAAATCTAATTAAACTATTTAGTATCCCTATTTCTATATAGTATACTTATTTCTATATACTATATTAAGGGACAGATATTAAATATATAGAATGATTCGATCATTACTTCTACTTATACTGCTTTTTTAATCTGTTTAAGGATTATTACCTATATTTGGTGGGTTTATTCTTTTAGGTGATTACATAGCTTGTGAAGAAGTAGAATGTATTGTAAAGTATTATGACTTATAACGGAAAAAGGGTAAATTTATAATTTTAAAATTATCCAGTCAGCATTTATCCTAACTATTACATCATCGCCAATTATTAAAAAAAAAGTAGTAGTAGAAGTAGAAATAGTAGTTATAGTAGTAGTAGTAGTAGTAGTAGTGTTGTGTGTGTGTGTGTGTAAGGAAAATATGTTAATTTTACCTCTCTCCCTCCATTTGTCGCTTAGGCGACTTATCGCTCCCCCCTGACATCCGACATTCCCTAAGCGAGAAAATTACCAAGCGATTAAGGGAAATAATGTGAAAAGGCGGATTTATTGAGGGTTTGTGGAAGGATAAAACCCTTAAAGGTTAGCTTATGAAATTAAAAAATTTTACCTAAAAAAAAGCTTTTGGGGGGGGGGGGTGTCTTTGTGTGGCTGGCTACATTGCCGCCTCCACAATTGCCACGAACCTTGTGTTCCTCTGTTTGTACTACTTTTGTTTGTGTGGCTGGCTTCACCTACGATTAGTAGTAGTAGTAGAAGAAGTAGTAGAAGTAGAAGACATTGCCGCCTCCACAATTGCCACGAACCTTGTGTTCCTCTGTTTGGTTGTGGATGTGGATGTGGATGTGGATGTGGTTGTGGATGTGGAGAGGGGGCTTATAAAAACAAAATTAGTAGAAGAAGAAGTAGAAGTAGGAGTAGAAGTAGAAGTAGAAGTAGAAGTAGAAGTAGAAGTAGAAGTAGAAGTAGAAGTATCGTAGTAAAAATTAGTAGACGTAGAAAAATCACTAATTATATAAAGAGACTATGTTTAAAAAACAAGTCCAAATAATTTTATGGAAGATTCGTATCTGTTTATAAGACATTAAAATATGACTGGCCCGGACCCAAATATTATTATAATTAAAAAAAAAATATATAAAAAATAGTCTTTTGATCTTTACCAGATTCGAACTGGTAGCTACTGTATGAAAGACAGTGATTTTAACCCTTGAACTAAAAGACCTTAAATTAAAGCTTAGAAATATAAGAATCAAAATAAAAAAACTTTTAGGTCTTTGAAGGTGACTGAATAATAAGGAAAAATAAAGCGAAAAAATGTTTCTTTGAATTAAGGAAAGGTATTACCCGTTTCTAATTTATTACCAATATGAATTAAAAAAAAAGACAGAAAAGGTTAAATTATAAAAATTAAAAAAAAGAATTTTTTTATTATAAAGTATTGCAGTTTTTGTATAACCTTTTTTTTATAACCTTATTTTTATTAAGTCATTAAAAAAAATATTAGTAGTCAGGCGCCATGCCATGCAAAAATGGCGAAAGCGTAGCCTGCGCTACAGCTACATCTACATCTACATCTACATCTACATCTTTTTTAGGACAACTTTACTTCTACTTCTTCTGCTACTTTTACTTCTACTTTTACTTCTAATTTCTTTTAAAAGGAGACCTTAATCTCGCTTCTCAATAAAACACCTTCCCATAAAAGATTGAAAAAAAAAGGTGAGAACTATTAAAATTAAAAATTCTTATAATTAAAAAAATATATAAAAAATTTCTTTCTTTATTAAAAAAAATGTCATTTTATTATTCCTATTTTAGCGAAATCAGGACTTGAACCTGAACTAATAGATCATGAGACTATTGTGCTACCATTACACAATTTCGCCTGTGTTTATTAAATTAACCAGAAATGGAAAAGACTAGTCACGGACTAGTCCTAAAAAAATTAATTTGATTTTTATAGGAATAGAAATAGGAAGATAAATAGGCGGGCTGCGCTAGCGAGATAAAAACAAAATTAGTAGAAGTAGAAGTAGAAGTAGAAGTAGAAGAAGAAGAAGAAGTAGAAGAAGAAGAAGAAGAAGAAGTAGAAGAAGCGACCTGTAGAAAGAGAAATAAAAAGATAAGAGAAAGAGTATATTAAACAACGCTCCTAATCTTATTTTTATAAGTTATTTAAATTTTACGAGTAATCAGATTCGAACTGATGATCTCTATTTGGAAGATAGACGTTATACCAACTTAACCATACTCGTTTTTTTAATTTATAATTTATTTTATTTTATAAAATATATACTTCTTTAATTTTTTTATTAAAACTAAATTCCACTAGGTGGGAATCTTATTTGTAATCTAACTCTTATTCTTTTATTCTTATTAGATTATCCCGCCCGGCGAACGGCGATAAGTAGAAGTAGAAGAAGAAGTAGAAGTAGAAGTAGAAGTAGTGTATTATGTTATGTAGGCAAGTGATATTAGTCGCGATCACTTAGCCCTGTATGTATGGTACGGAAAGAAAATAGTAGCCTATTAGCTAAAAAGGGTTATTTATTTTTTTTTTACGTGGCTAAAAAAGTGGGGACGTAGACGTAAAATAATATTATTAAAAATTTAAAGATTTTAAAGGCAGGAAATTAGTAGGGCTTAAATTTTCTATACAGTATTTTAGAAAGAGCTAAACCCCTCCTCCTCCCTTAAGCTCACGGGCCTCTGTTAATTAAACCTTCTCTACTTATTTTTTTTTAGTAGATCTTAGACAATTATTATTTATTATATTGAAGACACGAATTATGCGTTCTAATGCGTTCATTATCTTCAAGGCTTAAATTTAGAACATTTCATTTTTATTGGCTAAACAGAACTCCACTTTTGAAGTTCAGTTCCTTAAAAAAAAAAAGGTTAAAGCTAAGAGCTACCCCATCCCATTAGGGTAAGTTAGAAAAAAATTAGTAAAAAACTAGGTTAATAAATTTTAAAATGAGTAAATTTAATAAAGACCGAAACCTTTCGATTATATTTTGCAGCGTGTTCATATATCGTTATTAAAAGAGGGCAGGAAAAATGAGAAGTAGAAGTAGAAGAATAAGTAGAAGAATAAGTAGAAGAAGAAGTAGAAGTAGAAGAAGAAGTAGAAGTAGAAGTAGAAGTAGAAGTAGAAGTAGAAGTAGAAGAAGCAGTAGAAGAAGAAGAAGCCTAGGCGGTGGTACGCTTAAGCCGAAGGAGCTAAAAAAAGGGTAGAGATTAAAAAGGGGTAGCCCAGTCCGATAGAAAGTAGCAGCTAAAAGGTAAAGATTTTTTTGGGTGTGTACTTCTACTAATTTTTTTAAGTAGAAGAAGAAGAAGGCGAAGCGCCAGTCAATACTTTTAAATAAATAAAAAAGAACAGAAAATATAAATAAAATAATTTTAAAATTACATAAAGTAAACATAATTATGTCGTACAGCGGGGTTAATTTTAAGAAAAAAAAAAAAAAAGATTACTCTATAAAAATTGCGGAGTATTTATGAATAAGAAAAAAGATTTTTATTTTTAGGGCTCATTCAAATAAAGATAACCAGAGCCAAATCCTCAAATTATTTATTACTAGTTTTACATATTTAGGTAGAAATCAACTGAAACGATAAAAAAAAAAGGGGCTTAGTAGTAATAAAAAAAGGTATAAATTAATAAAGCTATCATTGAATTAAGGACACGATCGTTGAAACAAGAATACGAACAAAGAGACTCGAACTCTTAAGGACTTAAATCCACTCCTGCTTAAGAAGAGTATGTTTACCAATTCCATCATGTTCGCTGTTCTGTTAGATAGGCTGGGGGTTTAGGTTTAAACAAACGACCGGCATCATTAAATCTTATCATTATATTTATTACTCTCGCCAGGCGGTAAATAAGTATTCTTCTAATTGTATTAAAAATATTTTATTTTATTTTTGGTTTTTTTTTTATTTTTAATTTCTTTAAATCAGGTATTTTAAATAAGGCTATTAATTATCTTATTTTTTTTTATAAACATGTCTTCAGAATATCAAATATTAGCAGAACCTTCATTTTTTTTTTAATAGAACTACTACTAATTTTTACTAAGTAAATATGAATATTAGTATATTTATCTTTCTATCTATTCTCTTTTAAATTGAGATATTTTATAAAGGCTAAGCCTTCTTAGTATTAAATATTTTATTATTAAAACACTTATATTAAACATAATTTTTTATTTATACTAATCTTCCTTAATTAATTTGTTTAACACGAGTTACCGACAGCACTCAAAAAAAAAATAAAAGTTAAAAAGAAAGAAATAAACCTGTAGAAAGAGAAATAGAAATAGAAAGAGAAATAGAAAGAGAAATAGGCGGGCTGAGTTGTCGCGTAGTGGTAGTGATGACGTATAGCCGGAAAAAAATAAATAGAAAGGGTTTTGGACCAGAGGAGTGTAGAATATACTTAATTATAAACCTTTATACTCATTTTTTTTTTATTTATTATGTTTTATTTTCTATTTATTAGTGTTTTTAATCTCTTCTTCTTTTAAATTTAAATAAATATAATTATTATCATTAGAATATTTATTTTATTTTTTTTTACATTAATATAGAAATGAGTCACACTTAAAACTATCCCTTTTTTTTTAAGACCGCAAGGACTCGAACCTTAATTTTATCCATTATGAGCGGATTGCATTACCTATTATGCTACAGTCTTTTTTTTATACAGAAAGAGGCGAGACTACTCCTTCGTCCAAACTGATACGATAATTTATGTGTCCTTAAAGGAGGTAAAGGAGTACGCCGGATAGTGCTAGCGAAACCAGGAAACTAGAAGACGTTAATTTTACAATCTTAGTGTAACACTAAAACCCCTAAAGAATAAAGCCCCCTTTATGAAATCTTTAACGTAATCCCCCTAAATATATGTAAAAAAAAAATGATAACTATTTTAATTATGTAAATTGAGATAAGTTTTATAAATGAATTAAGTTATAGTTATTTTGTAAAAAAAAAATAGTGTTAATCTTGAATTTATTAATAAAGTTTGAATTTGTTAATAAAGTAAGCATTATCATTTTTAAACTTATATACATTTTTATTTATATATAGTTTATTTATATAAAGCGCGTAGCCTTTTTACCTTTTGGCTGAAATAGTAATAGTAATAGTAATAGTAATAGTAATAGTAATAGTAATAGTAATAGTTATAGTTATAGTAATAGTTATAGTAATAGTAATAGTAATAGTAGACCGGTGGTTTATTTTTTTATTTACGGAGCTTATTCTTTTTGTCTACTTTCTATAATACTAATACCTGATAAAAGTGAAACATTAAGTGTTATGATATAAACGGATCTTTTTTAGATGCATCAATAAATAAAAAAAAAATATATTATTGGTTTTGAGAGACTTTCCCATTTAAATATTTTTAAATATTTTTTATACTCTATCAATCTTATTACCATAATCGCTGATATTTATTTTTATCTACCGTCTGAAGAAGTAGAAGTAGAAGTAGAAGTAGAAGTAGAAGTAAACAAAGATGTAAAGTAGTAAAGTCGCATAATCTAACCTAAAATAAGTGTGTGGAGTTTTCAAATTGAAATTAAGAGATTGAAAACTAGTACTAGTAGCGTCGTAAGATAAAAAATTACTTCTGATTAGAGGATTAATACATAATAAACACTTTTTATTGTGAAATAATTAATAGTTAGTAAAAAGGTGAAACCTTGAGATAGGGGAAATTCCTGTTTTTGACGGCGGATATGTCTCAAAGGATTGGAAAAAAAGTTAGAAGACTAATATTTATTTTTTTTTATCATTAGAAATCCAAATAGGAATGAGAGCGAGAGTCAAATTCAGAAAATTATCTGTGGTTTTACTAGGTTTTACTTGAACTTTAGATACTAATTATCAAACATTTCGTGTCAAGTTAGATAAAGAAATTATATTTATGATTTTGGTTAGTTTTAGCTACGGTTATTTTTTTACCTGTAGCAGACCGAGTATGATTATTTTTTTTTTTATTTACATGAGCAGAAAAGGAATCGAACCTCTCTCGGTCGCTAGACCAATTCTTTTACAGAGAACCACCATTACCATTCGGTCATCTGCCCATAAATGTAAATTAGAAATAATTAAATGTATTTTAGGTACAATCTTAAAAAAAAAAATAAGCTAGGGGCGCGGAGCGGGCGCGGAGCGGGCGCGGAGCGGGCGCGGAGCGGGCGCGGAGCGGGCGCGGAGCGGGCGCGGAGCGGGCGCGGAGCGGGCGCGGAGCGGGCGCGGAGCGGGCGCGGAGCGG
>Ga0137401_10000100_pt1 | contig 27318 bp, 19 predicted proteins | sample CZOMad1_1_16fung_FD_108286 | JGI IMG/M metagenome (GOLD analysis project Ga0137401, IMG submission 108286) | Vadose zone soil fungal communities from Angelo Coast Range Reserve, California, USA - CZOMad1_1_16fungal (Illumina Assembly) | ecosystem: Environmental > Terrestrial > Soil > Vadose...
ACGCAAATGATTGATCACGATAGCTCAGTGCGTCTCGGCCGTTTGCTGCCTCGGGTGAGAGGCGGTGCCACCCTCGGTCATGCCCAGCCCCCATTTGATGGCTTCGAAGTACATTTTGCGGATGTCAGGGTCGCTCCAGGACTCCTGAGTGTGTCCGAGCGAAGAGTAGAAAACGCGGCCTTTGCCATACATCTTGGACCAGGCAACTGCGAAATCATGGTCCGTGCGATGGATGCGCGGATTGTTTTCGTAGTCGAGCTTTGAAGGATCGAGGCTGAGCAGAACGTTCACCTTGTCACGCGACCACTCTTTCGGCTGGTAGATTTCGTCCCACTTGGTGAACGCATGCGGGAAATGACTGACGGCAGGGAAGTCGGGCGCTTCGTTGATGATCGGCGCATTGAAGGTCATCCAGGGATGTTGGTCGAACCAGCCGCCGATCATTTCTCCGTATTCGGGCCACTTATAGTTTGTGTCGAGCGCGGCGTGAACTCCAACGAAGCCCTTACCGTCGTCTTTGATGAACGACATCATGTCTTTCTTCTGATTGTCGTCGAGGTCGAGTTCACCCGTGGTACTGACGAAGACGATTGCGTCGAAGAAATCGAGGTTCTTGGTGTTGCGCCCGCCGAGATCTTTCTTTGTGACTAACTCGGTGTCGGTGCGAAGTATGGCCTCCCAAAGCCCGCTCTCACGGCCCATGTTGTAGATGGCAACCATGCCGTCGGAGACCGAATCGTGCTCCCAGCCTTTGACCTGCCCGATCACGAGAATGTGTTTGAGGTGGACTTGCTTGTCGCGAGAGGGAGCGGGCCGGGCTGCGGTTTGGGCGGGTGCGAGCGTGGCCAGTGCGGAAGCAAATAGTGCGAGGATGGCGACGCAGACTTTGCGCAAGAGATCTCCTGTAGACATCCTGAGCTAAAGTGATCCTAAAAGCCGGTATCCAAGGTACAGACCTTGTCCACAGAGCGCCGAGAAAATCAAAAGGACGACGGCGCGAACGACCGTCGTCCTTTCTGCAAAACCCTTGGTCGGGACCTCAGAAGGAGAACCGGGCCGAGAGTTGAAGAATTCGGCCACCGATCGTCACTCCGGTGATCGTTCCGACCGATGAATCAGTGAGTTTGCTATCGGGATTCTGGAAACTTGGATGGTTCAATATGTTAGTAGCATCCATCCGAAGCTGCAGCTTTCCTTGCTCCCATCCCGGCACTCCCCAAGTTTTGCCCAGCGAGAAATCCATATCCGTCAATTTAGGTCCACGGAGCGAGTTTCTCTTGTTGTTGCCGAACGTGTTTTGGGCCGGGATTGCAAAGGCAGCCGGGTTGAACCACTGGCTGACCGAGCGATTCGACAAACTAGGATCGCCGACCAAGTTGGGATACAGAGCACACCCGTTGCACAGCGAGCCAGAAACGGGGTTAGCGTCCAACCACATAGTGTACGGAGCTCCCGATTCGGCCTGGAAGGAAACTGAAGCCTGCCAGCCGCCAAGCGCCGCATCCGCCGCAGCCGAGTTCAGGTATTGGTGTCCCTTCCCGAACGGTAGAGCATAGACTACCGTTCCTTTGAACGCATTCGGCCTGTCAAAGTTCGAGAGCGCATAGTTTGCGTGGGGATTGTAAGCGTCCTGGTAGAACACGCCACCGAACTGGTTGCCCCAGCCTGACGTGTCCATATCATCCTTCAGCCGCGACCATGTGTAAGCGAGTTCAGCAGACAAACCATTTCCGAATGGTTTATGAAGCAAGCCCTGGACAGCTTCATAGTTCGAAACGCCGCTGTACTTGCCGGTACGAGCGCCGCCCGAACCGACGCCGATGCCCAAGTACTGTGGATACGGCCTCGCGTTCTGGCCCTGTCCCAGCTTATTCGCAGGCAACTGGTTGATATCAGCTTCGAAGTGCTCATTCTCCCAGTGGCTGCCAATGTATTGTCCCTCTGCCACCATATTGCCGGGCAAACGATGTTGGACGCTTCCAGTCCACTGCCAGCCATTCATGATGGGAAGGTTGTATGGTGTATACGGAATAAATCCATTTCCCTGACCGTTGTAAATAGCTGGATCGCGGCCAGAAACGATTGGCAGCCCGGCTCCACTACCGGAAAGCTGCACCACTGGGGTGGTCGCGCTGCCCGTTGATGCAGTGCCCGTGACACCGGTGCCAAAACCGAGCGGACCGCCTACAGTGTCCATGCTCCACAGGCTGGAGTACTGGCCAACTCCACCCCGCACCACCCAGTTGTTCGAGGCTTGCCACGCGAATCCCAGGCGGGGCATTGCTATGGTTTTTGTCTCGAAGGATTTCGTCCGCGCTCCGTTCAAGCCGGCAAACCAAATCGAGCCTGGAGTGTTCGTCACTGGATTCGTGAGAGTGGGATCAAAGCCGCCAATATGGTTCTTGACTTCACTCATTCCGCCATGCATTTCCACTCGTACCCCGAGATTGACGGTCACGTTTGGCCGCAGCTTGATGTCGTCCTGAGCGAAAAACGACGGGTTCTTGGCCCGCATTCCGTGTTCGGGTTGAGTTGAAGTGCTCCATTGCTGGACATCTCCTAACAAAAAGTCGACATATCCGACTCCGCTGCCGAGTCCAGCATTAGTGAACTGCCCGGTGAAAGTCATGTCAGCCCCGTGAATGCTCCCCCACGGAGTCGAGTTATCCTGCTCAAACATTACCTCGCCCCCGAAGTGCAAAATGTGCTTGCCACGGATCAGGGTGAGTACGTCCGAGGGAATGAAGGTGTTCTCGATGAAGACTGCGTTCGTGCCTGTGTTCAGTTGGTTGGGGGCGCCTGTGCCCTGGAGTTGGATTGTGGGAAACACATCTGCCTGGGAGAACTTCAATCCCAAGGTGGCCGGGAAGCCTTTGCCTAGGCTCTGCGGCACAAACCAATTGCTCTGCCGGACGAACGAATACCGGAATTCATTCACCAAGGTCGAGCTAGGGGAGTACACGTTTGAAATCTGCGCGCTATACCCTTCGGATGAGTTATTGTCACAACCTATTGGACAAGCAAAGCCGTCGGGATCAGCATTGGTCTTGTGGGGGCCGTCGTGCATGTTGACGGTGATATTGAGCCGGTTCTTATCGCTGATGGTGTAGTCCAGCCGCCCAAACGTTTTCTTGCTATTGCCATTAGCGGCTTTCAAAAAGCTATAGTTGCTGTTGGTTCCAGATAGGTTGGGCGCAGGCCAATAGGTCTGGGCTTTCACCGCCACTGGATCAAAATCGGCTGTTGGTAGCGCCAAATCGGCAGGGTTAAACGCTCCACATTGAGCCGCATTGGTAGTTAATGGCGTCCCGCCATGGGCAGCGTCAAGCGCAAGAATGTTCCCGCTATTTTCGAAAATTGCCGGATCGAAACACCCTGCTTGCATCGCGGCGGTAGGAACACTGACCGTGGCTTGCGAGTTGTTCGGGTTTTGTAACTGCTGGTAGTTGAAGTAGAAGAAGAGCTTGTTCTTGACGATCGGGCCGCCGATTGAGCCGCCAAAGTAGTTGAAACGCTGCTTCGCCTTGCGCCCCCCCCGGTTGAAGTAATCTCGGGCGTTCATGGCATCATTCTGGAAATACTCATAGACGGCGCCGTGATACTGATTGGTTCCGCTCTTGCTGATGAGGTTGAAGACGTTGCCGCCGCCGCCATACTGCGCTGATGCAGTTGACGTAATCACGTTCACTTCCGATACGGTCTCGCTCTCGCCCTGGTCGATGTTGGCGCTGTGGGGCAACCAGATCGAACCGCCATCAACAAGGTAACTGGAAAAGTAGGGCATGGTACCAGCGATTGCCTGATCGACGCCGGGGTTCCGGTCGCCGCCTCCGCCACCGCCATTGGAGCCCTGAGCGGGTGTGCTGGTAGCGCCGGGCAGCCATTTCATAAGACTTGTCCATCCGTTTGTCGGATCGACGCTTGGCAGGTCCGTTAGCTGGGCCGTTGACAAGGTGGTATTTACCTGGGCGTCTTCTGTCTTGAGTAGCGGCGCAGTGGAAGTCACCTCCAGCACCTCGGTAGTTGATCCCACCTTCAAGCTCGCATCCACCGTAACAATTCCGACCTGAATTGGGATGGGGCCGCGCCTCAGCGTGCCAAATCCGTCCTTGCTGAAGGTAAGCGTGTAGTTCCCCGGGAGAATCGAGTTTGTGTCATACAAACCCTCGTTGTTGGTAACTAATTTCGTCACCACTCCGGTGTCGTTGTTCGCTACGGTGACGGTAGCGCCCGTTATGGCGGCGCCCGATGCATCAGTTACGGTGCCACGAATGTCGCCTGAATTTGTGTTTTGTCCGAGACTGACGCCTGTTAGACATGCCGCCAGGCAAATCCCCACCAGATAGCGAGCTAGCCTCATCGCCCATGCCCTCCTTTGAGAAGCTTGTCGAGCCCATTTAGCCCTCAACCCCACGATTACCCCGAGCCTCGACCGAGATCAAAACCCTAGTGTCAGCAAGTGCGCAAACGATTGTCTAGTGAACACACGAGTTTGTTTCGGCAAACACTACCTCCGCACGTAAACGACTGTCAAGCAAAAACCTCCCAGATTCATGACGTAGACAAACGGTTGTGCAATCGATTTGTTGACTACGCGTTCTAACTTGCGGCGCCCTCCGTTGCGATTCAGCGGAAGTTGTGGGGCGCACGAGATTGACCTGGTCCGCCCGTTCTCAGGAGATTCCGTGTAATGCCGAACCCACCATCTCTGTGCGTCGAAAGCGCGGGGTCGACTTCCCGCATGTAGTCGCCTTAGAACCTCGATTGCTTCACCTTCCTCCTGCGGTGCGGAAGTCTGTCAGTCTGCAATGACGGGTGTCAAGAAGATTGCGCCGCTCCGTCCCTCTATGCGGTACGCCAAACCACAAAAACGATTTTTCTTTTTCTCTCAACTGTTAGCGTCAAGCCGCTGGTCGAAAATGCATGACCTCTCTTTCTTGCCAAAAATGAAGGGCGTCCCGCATAACGGGACGGACGTGCGCAAAAGTTGCGGACATCGCCACCTTTCTGATAGACAGAAGAGGGTCTGAGAAATCTATGAGAACGCAGTCAATGGCCGATCCGGTACGATATCCCACAATGACGACTGCAGAAATTCGAGAGTCATTCCTGATCGACGATCTCTGCAGGCCTGGGGAGCTTCATCAGGTACATGTTGATCTTGACCGCGCAGTTGTGGGTATGGCTGTACCGTTGAGCAGCCCTATTGGGCTAACCGCTGACGAGACTTTACGGGCAAAGTATTTTACGGAGCGCCGCGAGTTGGGCATTCTGAACATCACTACGGACGGCGTGATTCACGTAGGCAGCGAGAGTCATCTTCTCGGGAGCCTTGACTGTTTGTATATTGGGCAGGGAGCAAAAGAGATCACGTTCGAGTCAACCAACCCAGATTCTCCTGCTGTCTTCTACCTCCTTAGTTATCCTGCACATCGCAGTTATCCCACGACGCTGGTCCGTAAAACCGACGCCAGGCTAGTTGAACTGGGCAGCGCCGAGATGTGTAACCGGCGCACCATTTCTAAGTACATACATCTCGATGGCGCGCGGAGCTGCCAATTGGTAATGGGCGTAACGCATCTGCACTCGGGAAGCGCGTGGAACACAATGCCTCCTCACGCCCACATGCGCCGATCTGAGATCTACATGTATTTCAATTTGCCCGAGCAAGCGCGCGTTTTTCACGTTATGGGGTGTGCGGAAGAAACCCGGCACGTTGTTATTAAAGATCGCGAAATAGTAGTCTCACCTGGCTGGTCGATTCACGCGGGGGTGGGGACGCAAGCGTATAGCTTCTGTTGGGGCATGGGAGGCGAGAACCAGGACTATGGGGACGTGGACCCTGTTCCGATCGAAACACTTCGATAAGCCGATTGAGGCGTGTCAGAAGAAGCGATCAATCTGCGTTCAATGTTTGTAACCGCTGTATTCCTAATTCCACTTCACATGTCGGCCGAAGACTGAGGGAACGGCGACTCTGGTTACGGAGCGACTGTTCTCGATGCCGAGACCGGAAAGGAAGCCCGCAGGGCGCACCGTATCGACTCATGATGGCCCTCGAGTAGTCTTCGGCCCGGTCTTGATCAAGCTGAAAAAACCGTAGCTGGCTCAGCTGTAGTGGGTCAGGAAAGGCGACGCTACGTGAGACTTCTTCTTCGCTCGCATACCTAGTGAGTGGGAGATTTCGCGGCAGCAGGTCAGCACACGTTGCGCAAGCCCGCGAGCATGTTGTGGGGTGATGCGCGAAGTCGGTCCCGAGACGCTTACCGCTGCAATGGCCCACCCGTCCTCATTTAAAATGGGTGCGCCGATACAACGCACACCGAGTTCAATCTCCTCGTCATCGATGGCATATCCGCGCTTCCGCACCGTCCCGAGATGCTCGACCAGCTTCTCACGTGAGCAAAGCGTTTTAGGCGTGTAACGCGTGAAACGAATGCTCGAAACAATCTTCTCGATTGTTTCTTCAGGTTGAAATGCCAGCATCGCCTTTCCGAGCGAGGTGCAATACACGGGATTCGAACTCCCAATCTTCGAGCTCATGCAGACCCTGCGATTGGGTTCGACTTTGTCCAGATACACAACGGATGTTTTCTGCAGAACACCCAGATGTACTGTTTCGTGTGCGTCCATCGCGAGCCGCCTGAAGAACGGATAAACGCGCGCACGCAGATCGATCTGCTCTACCGCTCGATTGCCGAGTTCATAGAGCTTCAGTCCCAGACGAAAACGATTCTCTGGAGTTCTCTCTATCAGCGCGCTGCGTTCCAGAACCATGAGCGCCCGATGGGCAGTGCTTTTGTGCAGGTTCATGCAATGGCAGATCTCGGCAAGGCCGAGCGGTGCCTCACTCTGGCTGAGGGTTTCGAGAACAGAAACGGCGCGCTCGAGACCATGCAGTTGATATGGTCCGTCAGTGTTGGCAACAGCTTCGGAAGGAGGCGCTGTGAAGGATGCCTTACGCGAGACTGTCATAGAAAATGTCTTGCGTCGTGGGTTAGTTCAAAATGCCTAGCAGGTCCAGGAAAGTGCCGCCGACCTCTTGATGGCCTAGTTGTGATCGGCATAAAGCTTCACAACATTTGGCAACGATCCAAGTCCGTTGCTACTGTATACCAGAGGCAGCCCCGTCTTGTCTGCAGATTTGTACATCGTTGTCCCGCTGCGCGGGACGTGACCAGTACTTGGGCCGGCACCTCACATGGTAAGGATTGATTTTCCCCAATCCGCACTGGGCTTGGGGGTGGCCGTCACACAGTGGATTCCGTGAGAGGCAGTGTCTCTCATAGAGGGACGACCGCGACACTATCTTCTTGACACGCACAATGCCGGCTGCAAGAATCCCGCGCTGAAACGAAGCGTGGAGGCATTGAAGGCTCTGACAAACTTGACCCAACGAGTCAGGGCCGAGTTCGCGATCGGCGAACAACATTAGGTTCGCTAGAGAGAGTGAAAGCCCCGTTGTCAACATGTACATCAAAGCCTCGGCTTCAGTTGAAACCGTGGTAGCCCGCGAACAACTGGAAATTGAGAAATACTTTTGCATGCAATTGAAGCATGGAACGGCAGTTTGGAAGTGCGCGGTACTAACGGCTTTATTGGCGACACAGGTCCTATGGGCAGAGCCGCACCTGAAGTCGATTAAAGTCGCTATTACAAATACCACGGGCGAGAATCGTCCGGCGGAAGACATTGTTCTATCAGTTCCGGAATTGGAGAAGATAGCTCCTGATTTTTATCCTGGTTCGCAGATCGTGACGGCATCGGACGCCAGCACGATTGCCGAAGATGCGACTGTCTTGCATCCCACGGAACTTCCTTCCCAGGTGGATGATCTGGATGGCGATCTTAAGCCGGATGAACTTGCCTTCCAGATCGACCTGAAGCCGCATCAGACGCGAATTGTAACGATTACGTGGGGCGCGGTGAACCGCATTTTTCGCCTGCGCGGCGACTACGAAAAGCAAACGAATGCGATCTTCACCAAGAAGATCGACGGTGTGGGCTGGGAATCGAAGCGCAACGCATTTCGTCTGTACTTTGACAAGCGTAACGCGATCGATCTTTTCGGCAAAGCGCGGCCAAGTTTGCAGCTCGACCGGTACGCGACGCCTGGCTACGTGTATCACAACTATTCCCCGGACGGCCGGGACATATATCTGGTTGCCAACGCATTGGGTATCGGCGCTCCGGCGGGATGGGTGAACGGTAGTGCAGAGCACATTGCGGACGTTGACGATCGCAGCTACCGCATAGTTTCTACCGGACCGGTTCGCGCAATCATTGAACTCACTTACAAAGACTGGAGGATCGCAGGAAGGACCGTTGACCTTCAAGAGCGAATTGCGCAATGGGCAGGCGAGCGCGGCTTCATGCAAACCATCGCATCGAGCAACGCGGGTGATCTGGTATTCGCAACCGGTTTAACCCAGCAGCAGGGAATTCCCGAGCTGCGTTCTCCGGCCACTGATGACCCGGCATGGCTGGCGATGTGGGGCGAGCAGGCTGTGGAAGGTGGCAACCAAGCAGTCTCGCCTATTTTGCACGGGAGCAATTTGGGGCTGGCCGTTGTCATGGCTCCGGGCACCGAAGTGGCAGTGAACAAAGACGGCAAGGACTATCTCTTCACGTTTCCGCTGAAAAATGGTTCAGCCTCGTGGTATGCGCTCGCTGCCTGGGATCAAGAAGGGACAAATGATTCAATCTCCTCCGGCACCGGGGGCGAAGCACGCTACTACGTTGCGCGAGTTGCGGACATTGACCACGTGACCTCGCAAGAGGAACTGGTCACCTACGTGAAACAGGTTGCGAGCCGGTGGAAGACTCCGGCAGCGGTCAAGGTGCTTTCGAGCGCAGCGGAAGTGCAATCGGCGCCGCCCGACAGTTTGCATCCGATCGGTTCGCGGACTTACAAGCAAGCGATCGACCTGCTGCAGAAAGAAATAGACCGCACCGCGGCGAAGTGGGAGCCAGTTATTGCAGCAGCAACGCCCCGTGGTGTCACTGACAGCTCTGGCGACGGCTTCTTTACCGATGGCGATAACCAGACCGGTGAATGGAAACCCCAAAAGGGATTCTTTTGGACAGGTAGTTTCTGGACGGCAGAACTATGGAGAATGTACTCCCTCACGCATCAAGAGAAGTACCGCCGTTGGGCAGAACTTTGGACCTCAGCTGTTGTAGGCAAAGAGTTCCAGCAGAATCATGACACAGGCTTCCTTTACTCCTATTCTTCAGTCCTCGGATTTCAGCTGACCGGTGATCCGAAGATGCGCACCAGCGCTCTCCGCGGGGCTGATCATTTGGTGCAGATGTTTAACCCGGTCACACAATTGATTCCTGCATGGAATGAAAACGGAGACGACACGATCATCGACACCATGATGAACCTGCAGCTTCTGTGGTGGGCGAGCCATGAGACTGGCGATTCAAGATATCGCAATGTCGCTCTTAAGCACGCTCTGCGCGCTGCGGATTGGTTCATTCGGAATGATGGGTCGGTAATACAGTCGGTTCACTACAACCCTGGCGACAACCGTCAGCAATTCCAACTCAGCGGGAATGAAAAGAAGGGAAGCTTCGTATTTCCGAATGATGCAAAACCAGGTGAGCGCGTCTTCTATCACACTCATCAGGGATATTCCTGGGAGACGAGTTGGTCACGCGGTACGGCTTGGGCCCTTTACGGATTTGCTACTGCATATCGTGAGACGAAGGATCCGAAGCTTTTGCAAACCGCGCAGAAAATCGCAGACTATATCGTCGCTGAACTGCCGGCAGACGGCGTGCCCTGGTACGACTTCTGCGATGAAGGAGTTAGGTATCGCAATCGCGACACTTCTGCGGCGGCGATCGCCGCCGGCGGCTTGCTTCAGTTGGCTGCGCTCACGCAAGATGGGGACAAGGCGCAGGCATACCAAAGTCAGGCAGAGCGCGTCACTCACTCATTGATCGACCGCTATCTGACGCCCACCTATAAAGGAGATGGGACGCCTCCGGGAGTTTTGCGGCATGGAAGCGGTACGCGTCCTTCCGACGGCATGCTGATTTATGGACAGTACTACTTGCTGGAGACGCTGATCGAGCTCGATTCCGCAATCTCGACGATGGTTAAGTAAAAATGACCAGGGACTCATTCTTAAACAAACGATTGTGGATGCTTGCTCTGCAGGTGTCAGGCTAGTGCTCCCATTGACATCCAGGAAGCAGGACGGCTAGTGTGCTGCAAGCGGTCGTTTTGCACTACCGAGTTGCGTTTGTCTCTTCCGGCAAGCGGCGGTACCATGTCTGGGCCACGATGGGACCAATAAGATTCATTGTAGTTACCGTGTTGTTGTTTCTCGCGCCACAAGAATCCAAATCGCAACAAACCGACAATCGACAGCGAGAGATCGCCCGCCACGCGCAGCAGGCGCAGAGATTCTTGCACGAGAACCATCCTGATCAAGCCATACCGGAGTTTCGCGGCATCCTCACGATTGACCCAAACAATGTTGACGCTCGTGCGAATCTGGGTGTCCTCTTGTTCTTCCGGGGAGATTACACCCCGGCGATTCCCGAGCTCCAGGCTGCCCTCAAACTAAAGCCGGCCCTGTGGAAAGTAGAGGCTCTCCTGGGCATAGCACAGAAACGAACGGGGAACATCAGATCGGCAATTACCAACCTGGAGCAATCGTTCCCGAAGCTGGGGGAGAAAGACATACAAATTGAGGTGGGAATGGAGCTTGTCGAAGTCTACTCGGGGACTAACGATCTGGACAAAGCCGCTCGCATCGTTGACGTCCTGCGAAACAAGTATCCGACCGATGTGGGAGTGCTGTACGCATCTTATCGGATTCACTCCGATCTCGCGGGGGAGTCCATGTTGAGCCTTTCCCTCGTCGCGCCGCATTCAGGGCAGATGCATCAGATCATGGCCCATGAACTGGCGAAGCAGGGGCAGATGGAAGCGGCGATTGGAAACTTCAGAGAGGCTCTGAGGATTGACCCGAAGCTGCCGGGGATTCATTTTGAACTGGCGGAGGCGCTGAACGCTTCCGACAGCCAAGAAGACAAAGTAGAGGCGAAGCACGAATATGAGACTGCTCTATCTTCGAATCCGCTGGATGAAAAATCAGAGTGCAGACTGGGGGCCATCGCTTATCAAACAGGTGACCTGCAGGGTTCCGTGTCCCACTACACTCGTGCCGCCCAATTGCAACCCGATGACTCGGAAGCGCTCCTCGGGCTCGCAAAAGATTTGATTGAAATGAAGGAAACGCAAAAGGCGCAAGGGCTTCTGGAACGCGCGGTCCAGGTCGATCCAACCAACGTCGTGGCGCACTTTCGTCTGGCTAGTGTGTACCGCCTGCAAGGAAAGACCGACGACGCGAAACGGGAACTGGAAGAATACCAAAAGCTCAAGGACATGAAGGACAAGCTGAGGAAGATCTACCAGCAAATGCGTGTCCAGCCGATGGAACGAGACTCCGAAGAGGAATCACGCTAATTTCGTCTCTGGCATGTCACGATTATTTCGCATGAGTTGGAGTGGGATCTGCATCGGTACCGGTTCTATTGCTGGGCGCCATCACGCTTTGTCACAAGGGATTGGAGCACCAGAATTTGCACGACAAAGTAACGCGCGTCGTTGCTGACTCTGGTATGCCTGCGCCTTGCCCGACGACGAGCATCCGCCCAACTAGTCAATGAGAGTCCCTGGGAATAGGTGCACCGCTCGAACCCACCAGGAAATCCAAATCGGCGCCTTCGTGCGCCTGCAACACATGGTCACAGTAGAGTTTGGCCCATCCTCGTCTAGGAGCCTCTGGCGCAATCCATTCCTTGCGTCGTCGCGCCAGCTCAGTATCGTGGACTTCCATCTGAATGAGTCTCTTCGACGCGCTAAGAGTGATCGTGTCCCCGGGACGTACCATGGCCAGCGGTCCACCGATGGCGGCTTCGGGAGACACGTGAAGCACGACAGTTCCGTACGCCGTGCCGCTCATGCGCGCGTCCGAAACGCGAACCACATCTGTGATTCCTCTTCGCAGGAGCTTGGCCGGTATCGGCATGTTTCCCACCTCCGCCATACCTGGATAGCCGCGAGGCCCACAGTTCTTGAGGACCATCACACAGTTCTCATCGATATCGAGACTTTCATCGTGCACGCGAGAGTGCAGTTCCTCCACATTCTCAAAGACGACTGCTCGTCCTCGATGCTCAAGCAAATGCGGGCTTGCCGCCGAAGTCTTTATGACAGCGCCGTTCGGCGCCAGGTTTCCCCGCAGCACCGTAATTCCGGCGTGCGATTTGAATGGTTCCTTGAACGGCCGAATTATTTCCCGGTTCCAGCACTGCGCATCGAGGACGTTCTCCCAGATCGTCTTACCGTTTGCCGTCAAAGCATCGCGATTCAGGATGCCGGCTTCTCCCAACTCGCGCAGCACTGCAGGAACGCCACCCGCGTAATAGAAGTCTTCCATCAGATGTTTGCCGGAAGGTTGCAGATCAACCAGGCATGGTAGCTGGGATCCCAGCCGGTCCCAGTCGTCGAGCGAGAGCGGTACTCCCATGCGGTTTGCGATCGCAATAAGATGGATCACCGCGTTGGTAGATCCACCGATAGCCGCATTATTAAAGATTGCGTTCTCCATTGCCGCCCGAGTCAAGATTTGCGAAATGCGAAGATCTTCATGCACCATCTGGACGATTCGCCGTCCGGTCAACTGGGCCAGGGTATTGCGGCGTGCATCAACGGCGGGGATAGCGGCGTTTCCTGGTAGGCTCACGCCCAGAGCTTCTACCATGCTGGCCATGGTGGAGGCCGTTCCCATCGTCATGCAGTGTCCTTTGGAGCGATTCATGCAGCTTTCCGCCTCGAAGAACTCGCTCAAAGGCATCGTGCCGGCATTCACTTTGTCGATCATCTGGAACACGCCGGTCCCGGAGCCCAATTCGCTGCCGCGGAACTTGCCATTCAGCATGGGCCCGCCCGAGAGGCCAATGGTCGGCAGGTCACAGGAGGCCGCACCCATTAACAAGGAGGGGGTAGTCTTGTCACATCCCATGAGCAGGACGACGCCATCAATTGGATTCCCTCGAATGGACTCTTCCACATCCATGCTGGCGAGATTGCGGAAGAGCATCGCGGTTGGGCGCAGCTGCGACTCCGCCAGAGACATCACGGGGAACTCGAGCGGGAAGCCTCCTGACTCCCATACACCACGCTTGACCCATTCCGCCAATTCGCGGAAGTGGGCGTTGCATGGGTTCAGTTCGGACCACGTATTACAGATCCCGATGACGGGACGTCCGAAGACGTCATGCGGCCAGCCCTGATTCTTCATCCAGCTCCGGTGCGAGAATCCGTCGCGATCATTTCTTCCATACCAGTTCGCGCTGCGCAACTTCGTCATTGTTTTCTCCATTTCAACTCGTGCCCTCCGCACGAATGGAAGGCAGACACTAAGCAGTTCCTTACCTAAGCATCCAGTACAGGGCGGCCGTGATCGCGGTTAGAACTGCCAACTGCGACCGCCAATCGAATACACCCCGGAATCGCTCGGCTTGACCTTTCCAATTGATAGTGAGCCGATCGAGTTTTTCTGGGTCAGTTTTTTTCGTAAATGCGGATACGGCAAACAGCGTAATGACACCGGCGAGTGATCCCCACAAACCTCGGTACGTGTAGTTGAGAGTCAACGGGCTGGCATGAAGCAGGGGAAAGATGCGGCTGCCGACTTCTGGACCTATCAACTGATCTGTGACGAACACGACGCAGAACAGGGATCCGACTAAGACCGACGCGAGTGCGCCCGTGGCCGTAACTCGCTTGCTCAGGATGCCAAATATGATCGCCGGAGCAACAGGCAATTCGAGGTACAGGCTGATCGTCTGCAGGTATTTGTACAGGCCGTCTGGCGTTTTATAAACGGCGTATGCTGCCATAATCCCAAGCAGACCGGCAGCAGCGATGGCGAATCTGCCGAGGCGAACCTGAGCATGCTCGCCGGTGTGCGGACGAAAATGCAAAATGAAATCTCGCACGATCAAAGTCGAGACCGAGTTCATTACCGATAGCGTTGAACTGATGAGAGAAGCGAACAGTGCTGCCAAAACCAAGCCCCGTACCCCGGTTGGCAGCAATTCGTTGAGCAAGGTCACGAACGTAGTCTTGCTCTCTCTTCCAGGAAACAGCGCCAGGGCGATCACTCCGGGAAGGGCGAATATAAAGACCGGCAAGAGTTTCAGGAGCGTGGTAAACATAGCGCCCCAGCGCGCCTGGTCCAGATTGCGTGCGCCCAAGACGCGCTGAACATTCACTTGGTCAACACCCCAATAAAACGTCCCGCCATAGACTGCCGTTAGAAGCACACCCCAAAATGGATAGTTCGGGTCGTAGTATGGCTTGGCGATGTGCATCGCCTCGGGAACACGTAAGCTTAAGGCTTCCCATCCGCCTACCCGATGCAACCCTGTAAATAACATCGCCATACATCCGGCAATTATGATTCCGGCCTGGATCGAATCGGTATATGCCACGGCCGTGAAGCCGCCAATGATCGTGACCAGCGCCGCCACGATGCCCATGATCCATACGACCGTCATCACGTTCCATCCGATGAGTCCGCGCAACACCAGCGCGCCCGCGTAAAGATGAAAAGCCATTTTCGTAGTAATGGAGATGACCAACATCAAGCCGGAAAAAAAGACGCGAGCCAGCGGGTGATAGCGCGTCTCGAGGAACTCGGGCGTGGTAAAGACCCGATTCCGAATGTAAAACGGGAACAAAAAGAAAGCGGCAAACCCTAAAGTCCAACAAGTTGTGAGCTCGACTGTTCCAGCGGAGAGCCCATAGCGATAGGCGTCGCCCGAGAGGCCAACCAGATGTTCCGCGCCGATGTTCGTAGCAAACAGGGACGCACCAATCAGCGACCAGGAGAGACTGCGATCAGCAAGAAAAAATCGACTGCTGTTCGCGGACGATTTTCTGTGTATGGAAAGGTAGAGGCCGACAAAGAGGGTTGCGCCCAAAACGAGCGCACAGATGCACCAGTCAACCCAACCGAGCGAGAAGGCCATGGTTCAAGTCAACATCAGTGTGGTTACAGCTCGACAGCCCGCACTGCGCCAGCAACAGCCTATTGCGCGGTAACTCCACCATCGATGATCCAATTACTCCCGGTTATGGATCGGGCGGATGGACCAAACAAGAACACAACCAAGTCTGCAATCTCATCAATGGCGATGAAGTTTTTTAGCAACAGGCGGTTCAAAAGGTTTTCGACATTAATCTCACCTCGGGAAATCATGTCCTCGGTGTATTTCGTGAGGACCGCGCCGGGTGAAATGGTTACGACGCGGATCCGAGGCGCCAATTCTACCGCCATCGCTCGGCCCATGGCGACTAAGGCTCCTTTTGTGGAGGCATAAGCCGTCAGGTTTGGATTTCCAATCCCTGCATTGACCGAAGCGATGTTCACAATGCAGGGATCAGCAGTTTTCTCGTGGAGTGCCTTAGCGAACTCCTGGGCCAGGAAGTACGGGGCGCGCTGATTTACAGCAACAACCCGGTCAAACTCGGCGACTGTAGTTTCCAGCAAAGGCTTATGAAAGCTCCATGCCGCGCAATTCACCAGGCCGTCGAGATGACCGACCTTTGCGAGTGCCGATCGCATCAGATCGCGCGCCGCTTGCGGCTCCGCTAAGTCATTCACCAACGCAATTGCCGAACCCGCAAACACAAGATTGGCGACGTGATCCATCACTACAGGATTGCAATCGCCCAGCACCAACCTTGCTCCGGCACTGGCTAGTCGGTGTGCAATACCGAGCCCCAGGCCCTGGGCCGCTCCGGTAACAAGAATTGTGCGGTGTCTTAGGTCAACATTCAAAAATGTTTACCTGCCTATACTTGAAACCCGCTCCGGCCGGCACACATAATTCTCCAGCTCGCCCAGCGCGATCAGTAGGTGTTTCAACTGATCAGAGTACTCGCGACTGAGTCGCGAAAGAGGCTTGCGGCTCTGCCCGACCGGGATCCCACGCAGAAGGGCCGATTCGCGCGTGACCGCCAACCAATGAGGATCATTGTTGGCCGATCCCAAGGCGCGAAACTCAAGCCGTATCAACGGGACCAGGCGATAAAAAAAATCGCGCGCCGCGCGGAGGTTCTGTTCCACTACTAACAACCTGAAAAGCTTCACAGCGCAACTAGGGGCGATCATGGGAAGGCAACTGATCCAGCCATCGGCGCCGACCGCCAAACCCTCGAAGGCGATCAAGTCATTTCCGACAAAAACCGTAAAGGACGGACCGCATAAGAATTTCGTGTCGCGAATTCTGCCTGCTTCGGCGGTCGACCATTTGACAGATTGAACCACTCCTTCTTCGGCTAGCTGCTGGACCTCCTCGGGCGTGAAATCAATCCCGCTCGTTCCAGGGACGTTGTAGAGCATCACAGGGAGGCCTACAGCTTCGCGCACTCTGCGGAAATGATCGAAAACATCGTGCCTGGGAGGACGGAAGCCATAAGGTGGCATGACCATCAAACCGTTGCACCCGGAGGATCTTGCGTAGCTACCGAGTTCGATCGCAGCGCGCGTACTGTACTCAACGATGCCGGCGATGATCGGAACCCGGCCGTTTGTTTCTTCGACCACGGCATCCAGGACAGCTTTGCGCTCGTTCATGGCGAGCGCAAGAGGTTCGCCGGAACTGCCCAAGGGAACCAATCCGTCCACGCCCTGGGTCAGGAGAAATCTGACAAAAGCGCGAGTTCCGCTGAGGCTTACAGTCTCGTCATTCTCAAAGGCAGTAATGGTCGGGGAATAGACGCCTCGGGGGGAGAAAACTTCAGACTCAGGCGGAGGCAAGCAGAACCCCCGCTGCGCAGACAGCTTTCATCCGGAAAGGTCGCATGGTTCGAGACGACAAGGGAGGACACGGCAAACGCTCGATCGACTGGTAGCTTCGCAAGATTCCTGACCGCTTCGCGCTCTTGGTGATTTCCAATCTGCACTCCGGTCGAGAAACATAGGCCGTTCCCATCGCTTTGTCAAGCGGTATCTTTCTCGTTGTCCTTTAGACAAGCGATTGTTTACAATCGCGCCTCCGAGGCAAACACAACGAAGCATCGGTTTAGTAAGCCGGCCACGATTAGGAGGACACCTTGTCGCACTCGCGCAGAGATTTCTTGAAGCTGAGCGCCGCCGGCATGGCGGTAATGAATCGTGTTTATACTTTTGGCGCAGCAGAGAACCCAAAAGGAGAGATTGCCGTTCACATGACTGCGGGCACGAGTGCGCGATTTGCCTCGCAGCCCGCACTGCGGTGGCAACCTGCCGGCAAGAGCTCAGGTCCTGCGATCCTGCTCGATCCTTCTAAGACTTATCAGGAGGTCCTGGGCGTCGGCGCTGCGCTTACGGAAGCGGCATGTTACATGTTCAACCAGTTAACTCCGGAAGTTCGCGAGCAGATATTCCATGAGCTCTATCATCCTTCCGAAAGGGGTTTTGGTGTCTGTCGCGCGTGCATTGGTTCGAGCGACTACGCGACGGTCGCCTACAGCTACAACGACGGCGACCCTGATCCTGAGTTGAAGCGCTTCTCAATTCACTACGACCGCTTATACGTTCTGCCGATGTTGCGCCTCGCGCGCAAGATGAACCCCGACTTATTTGTGTTCGCTGCTCCTTGGAGTCCGCCAGGCTGGATGAAGGCGAACGGATCAATGTTGGGGGGAAGCATGCGTAAGAGCAGCTTGCCGGTATATGCAAACTATCTCGTCAAATACTTAAAGGCTTACGCTGCTGAAGGTGTAATTGTGGACGCAGTTACTCCGCAAAACGAGGTGGATACGGACCAGGACGGGAAGATGCCTGCATGCTTCTGGGCACAGGAAATTGAAATCGAATTTGTTGGCAAGCATTTGGGTCCGGCCCTGGAGAAGAACCAACTTCCGACCAAGATATGGATTTTGGATCACAACTGGAACCTATGGGGCAGGGCAATGGGAGAGCTGGAGGATCCCGACGTCTATAAATACGCCGACGGCATTGCCTGGCACGTTTATGTGGGCAAGGATACCGCGATGAGCCGCGTCCACGATGCCTACCCAAACAAGCACGCTTACGTGACCGAATGCAGCCCTGATTTTAAAGATCCAGCGTATATGACAAGTTGGGCCAGTTGGGCTGAGCAGTTTGCCGGGATGTTCCGAAACTGGGCGCGATGCGCGACGAGTTGGAACCTCGCCCTGGATGAGAATGGCAGGCCTGATATCGGTCCGTTCACCGCCGGGGGAGTAGTGAGCATTAACTCCAAGACGCATGAAATTGTGCGCACGGGTCAATACTGGGCGCTGGCACACTTTTCTCACGCGGCCCGGCGAAACGGGCGACGCTTTGATTCTCAGGGAGAGCTGGAGAAGGTTTCGCACGTCGGCTTTACTTATCCCGACGGCAGGCGTGCCCTGGTGCTGGCCAATACGGGTAAAGAGACCAATGCGCGTTTGCGAATGGGGGATCTGTCGGCCGAGGTGTCGTTGCCCGAATCCTCGGTCTTAACTCTCACTTGGCAATGATCGCGAGCGCGAAGGGAAGGAGATGTCGCTAACTACAGCGATTGCCTGTTTCTTTTGGGAATCGCCTGGGTGGATTCACGCACGACAAGGCTCGGTTCGACGGTGATCTCCTGGCGGAATCTCTCGGTTCCGTTCAGGCGATCCAAGACGCACTGCGCTGCGATTTTGCCCATTTCCCAGAGTGGTTGGTGGATCGTCGTGAGCCGGGGAATGTTGTACGAGGCCGCCGTGATGTCGTCGAATCCAGTCACGGAGACATCGCCAGGAACACCGATTCCTAAATCCCGCAGTGCGCGAATCGTCCCGATCGCAGACATATCATTGAAGGCAACGACCGCGGTAAATTTCGCCCGGTTCGCAACAAGCTGTTGAATCACCGGATATCCCAACTCGGGTGAGTGCACATCGCCGTGGAGCTGCACCACGAGTTCCGGCGGAACTTGAATCCCCCTTTCTCGCGCGACATTCATCAAATCGCGCCATCGCTCTTCGGCATCGGCGCTAAACGATTGTCCTCGCACAAACACGATGCGCTGGTGCCCCAGCGCCTTCAAGTGCGTCAAGATCAACTCGGCTGCGAGACGATGGTCCAGAATTACATTGGTCACGCCGGGGATGGACCGATGTCCTGCGACAGCTACAACCGGCACCGGAAACGGATGTTCAAGCGGAGTGTCAATTGCTATGAGGCCTTCGACGCCTCGGCCGAGCAGCATCTGACTATATTCTTCAATGAGATTGTCCCTGCGCCGATGATGGGCGGTGAAATAGAAATATCCGGACTCCATCAGGTGATCCCCAATGCCACTTACGACCTGATTGTGATAGGCCTCGCTCAGATCAGGCACCAACACGCCAATGCTCAACGTGCGCCGATTACGAAGCGAGCGCGCAAGCAGACTGGGCTGGTAATTGAGTTCTTTCGCCGCAGCCTTGATGCGGTCTCGGGTTGGCTGGGAGATCGCCCGGCCGGGAACCTCGTTAAGGACGACCGAGACCGTCGCGGGGTGCAAACCGAGTCGTTCGGCGAGTTTCTTTAAACTTGTCGCTCTCGCTGGAGCCCGATGTTTTCCTGCCATCTCCTTGTTCTTCTTCCTCATCGTGATATTAACAATAGCCCATAACCAGTGTGGATCAAAACCTTGATGACGACGATCTCCGAAATCATTGCCGCGGGATGGAACTGGCACGTGTTTGCGGTTAGAACCGAGGCGGGAGGCTAAATGCATAAAACCGGTTTTCTGGCTGGCCCAGATTCTCGGTTCGCAGGGCAAAAAGACCGCCCGCCAAACGCTCTCTGTGCTTCTCGTCGACCGCGGTTGTGACGTAGAGAGTCTGCCGGCCGCGGCCACCGAAGGTGCAGTTTGTAATATTTCTTACGGGCATCTCGATGATGCAATCGATTGTTCCGTTTGGCGCCACACGCACGATGCATCCGCCACCGAAACGACAGTTCCAGAGATAACCTTCCGCATCGACTGCCGAACCATCCGGAGATCCCCGAGGAAAGTTCTCCAAGAATGGCTTCCCGTCGCTGATTCTTCCAGTCTCAGGATAATAGTCGTATTTCCAAACGGTATTGGCCAGAGAATCTCCGAAATAGAAATGCCGCCGGTCGGGGCTCCACGCCACGGTGTTCGAGATGCCGATACCGGTTCGATGTTCCGTTACCACGCCGTCAGGATCCAAGCGATAAAGAACGCCATCTTTCCCGCCCACTTCTGTGCTGGATCCATCCGGTGCTACATTGTTGCGCATCGAACCGACCCAGAGCGAACCGCACGGATCCGCCCGTCCGTCATTGAAGCGCACCCTTGGCCAACAGCCTAGTCTGAAAAACTCCTTTAGTTGTCGATTCGACGAGGGCTCCCAGAGAATCACACGGGAACCAAGGCACACCGCGAGTACGTCGTCTCGATCGGTCGGAGCGAGGGCGGTCACTGGCTCATCGAAGAACCAGGAGCGCACAGTCTGATCCGCCACGTTGAGCCGGTGAATCAAGAATCGATTGATGTCCGTCCAATAAACGGCGGCGTGGGCCTCATGCCATAGCACGCCCTCGCCACACCGATCACCAGTCGGAGCGATACAAATAGCTTGGGAGATCATTTGGCGCCGTTTCCATCGAGAATCGACTTGTCCTACTCTGCCCTGGAGAAATCTAAGTACGCGAGATTCATGTTGCCTTCGGATTCGATTCGCAATGTGAGGACGTTCGTGCCTTTGGGCAGCATGACAGTAACTAGATTCTTGGCGTAATTCCAATGATGCCATTGCCGCCAGGCAATCGGGTCTGCGGCGTTGTATGTTGTTTCGATTGTGATGGGGCCGCTAACGTCTTTGCCGTTCAGCGCAAGCGAGATGGTTGCACCAAGCTTAGACGTGTACAGAAGCCCAATATGATAACGTCCCGCATGCTGAACCTTGACGGTCATGTTGAACCATTCGCCGGGATCGGTCCAGCCAACATAAAGTTGGTCCTTCGGCGGATGCACCGCCTCGTATGGATTTTCATCAATGTCATCGTGATATTTGGTGTACGAAGTGTCCACGCCCTCGTGCATCCGAAACTCGTTGAGATACGAGCCGTCGGCTGGGTTCAACGTGCCGCTGCCTTTGTTTTGTGCGTCGGTGTCGTGATATGCGATCCCTTCTCCTCCTAGGTCATAGTAGGCGCATTGCACTCGTCCGGGAATCTTCTGAGGCCCGGCATGATAGACGCTATCGTGAAATGGGCGGCCTCGATAACCCTCTGCCGCACCGGCTGGGAGGATCGCAACAACTATCAGCCCGAGCAACAGCAGACGTGATCTTTGAGCCAGACTTCCTGCATCGAGTGAGAGCTCTTTCTTCTTCAATTACGCCCCCCTTGTTTGTGTAATTGGTCCAGTCTCCTTCGTGAAATCCTGAGACATGCGCGCATATGCCCATGAAAAGTGGATGTATTATTGCAGACAATCGTTTGTTCTGGTACAAGTACTATCCGCTCGATCGTTGCTGTTACGGAGAGGGTTCATGCACAAAGCAAATCGTCGCGAGTTCATGAAGCTGGTTGCATCCACGAGTGCGGCTGTAGCTGCCGCCGAGATTCTTCCGGCATACGCCGAGTCTGTGGGCGTTCCCGGGAGGGTGCGAGCCTGGAGGACCACGCGCGATGCAAAGTTTCAGCCTGTGCAGTCGCCGCCGCAGTGGGAAACTGGGAAAGAAATCTCTCCGCTTGCGATCCACCTTGATCCCGCGACGCAGTATCAGGAGATTCTTGGATTCGGAGGGGCGTTCACCGACGCGTCCTGTTATCTGATGAACCAAATGATGCCGGATGAACGGCACGCCTTCTTATCCGACCTCTATGGTCCGTCGGGGCTGCGCCTGTCGGTGGGAAGAACATGCATCGGGGCCAGTGATTATGCAACCAAGATGTACAGTTATGACGACACGCCGGAACCTGATCCTGAGTTGAAGCAATTCAGTATTGAGCCGGACAATGCCTGGATCCTGCCCGCTTTGCGGGAGGCAAGGCAGATAAATCCAGATCTATATCTCTTCTCCTGCGTGTGGAGCCCCCCCGGATGGATGAAAGTTGGTGGGTCAATGCTGGGCGGCAACATACGTGAGCGCTGGTTTGCGCCCCACGCGCAGTACTTCGTCAAGTTTCTTCAAGCGTATGCCGCCGCGGGAGTGAATGTTCAAGTAGTGACGGTCAACAACGAAGTGGATACGGACCAGGATGGGCATTTTCCTGCTTGCTTGTGGGCCCAGCAACACGAAATGGTTTTTGTGGCGAGCCACCTGGGCCCGGCCTTGGAGAAAGCGGGGCTCGATACAAAAGTATGGATTCTCGATCATAACTACAACCTCTGGGGCCGCGTGCTTGATGAATTGAGTCAGCCAGAAGTGAACAAGTACGTGGATGGTGTTGCCTGGCATTCCTATGCGGGCACGCCAGACGCGATGACCCGGGTACATGCCTCGTTCCCCGAGAAGCACATGTACTTTACCGAAGGCGGACCGCCTGCGCACCTCTTTGGTCCAGCGGGAGAGACGCCGCATGCTCCCCCGCCACCGTATGGGACAGACTGGGCCAGATGGTCTCGCGCATTCACCGACATGCTTCGCAATTGGGCGCGGTGCATCTGCGTTTGGAACCTTCTTCTGGACGAAAACGGCCGGCCTGACATCACGAATCCGCCACGACCGATGAGGCGGAGTGGGCTGGTCTCCTTTGACTCCAAATCAAAACAACTCAGCTACAGCGGAAATTACTACGCTTTCCCGCATTACTCGAAGTTGATCCAACGTGGCGCTCGGGTTTTCGCGTCTTCCGGAACTCTGCCTGATATCGTTCACGTTGCCGCCGAGAACCCTGATAAAAGCCGGGTGCTCGTGGTCACGAACAGCAACAGCTCCATCGAGGGACAGATCCAGTGCACGCTCGGGGCGTTCAGCCTGAAAATGAGCGTTCCTCCCGATTCGATTACTTCATTCGTTTGCTAAGAACGAGCACTTGCCCGGCCCGGCAGATGGCCTTGATCGGTGCGATGGGCAAATCTCGAGTCCGCAAACGGATCTTCCGCCCGAATCGTGGGAACCAGTAGAATTCTGGGTTCGGCCATAGCGAGTGTCCTGATCGACTTCGGAAAGGATTCCTTTCCCACCCATCATGCGAATTACAAGCACGTGGAATACGATCGCACCACCGATGAAACGAGTAGGTTTCATCCTCGTTTTGAGCTTCTTTGTCTTCGTTCCTCAGTTGTCCGGGCAACAGGCCGCTCCCGCTATGCCGATGCAGGCGCACTACGAAGACGGAGCCGAGTCTCGCTGGTTGCATAAAAAAGTCCTCGATTCCCGCTTGTTGGACGATACGGATAACCTCGCGTCGTGGTCTTTCGCGGGGCATGGCGAGATGAAGCTGATAGGAGTCAATGCGTCCAGGCCATGGCGTTCTGGCCCCACTGCCGACTCTCACCTGCTGCGCATTCGCTCTACTACCAATATTGCGGAGGTGGAAGGTGCGGGGGAATGGGAAGACCTAGTCGCCACCAGAAAATTCGCCAGCGAGGACTGGCGCAAATTCAATCGCATTTCGCTTTGGGTCTATCCCGATATTGTCGGAGCGTCAGCGATCTCGTGTTCTTTAGTGCTCCACAATGATGGCGCTCACAAACTGCCCGACCACTACAACGAGGGTCGCCACGAATCGATCATTCTCAAGAATCACACGTGGAATCAGATCGTCTGGGAGATCGCACCGCTCGACCGCGACCGTGTCACCGCCCTCGATTTTGCCTACAGCCTGCCGAAGAAATTTCCTGATCCCGGCGACCGAACCACCCTTGATATCGCTCACCTCGAACTGCAAAACGTGGTTCCCGATCATACTGAGGGCTGGGATGTGGCTTCCGGCAAGATTGCCTTCAGTCACAGCGGATATACAATCGGCACCTTCAAATCAGCCATTGCCAGCGATCTTCCCGCCCACGAGTTCTCAGTCATTGACCAGCAAACAGGGCAGCCAGTTCTCACCAAAGCGGTCCGGCAAGTGTCCACGCCACTGGGAACTTACCAGGTCCTCGATTTCTCCGAGATCCGCTCGCCTGGAACCTATGCCCTCAAAGCCGCAGATACCATTACTCGTTCTTTCCGAATCAGCGATGACGCCTGGAAGAGCAGCATCTGGAAGGCGATCAATTTCATGTACAGCGAGCGCTGCGGAACCGAGATCGCTGGCATTCACGGTCGATGCCACCAGGATATCTACACCACACACGGCGACAAGCGAATCGTGGTGAACGGCGGATACCACGATGCCGGTGATTTGAGTGCCACTGGACATACGCCGGCTATGGCATATGCGCTGTTCTCGCTCGCTGAGAGTCTGCAGCGACAACACGAAGGTCCCGTCCTTACGGATCGTCTGCTCGAAGAAGCGCGCTGGGGCCTGAATTGGGTTCTCAAGACTCGCTTTGGCGACGGATATCGCAGCACTGGGCAGCTAGTCAGCTACTGGACGGACGGCATCATGGGTGACGGGGATGACCGATTCGGGCAGGCGATAAACGATCCGGAGTGGAATTTCCGCGTCAGCGCAGTGGAAGCGCTCGCCTCACGCGTACTCAAGCAGAGCGATCCGGAACTTGCCAACCGTGCTTTGATGATCGCGCAAGAAGATTGGAGATATGCCGTAGAGGGCCTCAAGACGGCGGCTCAGCGTCCGGAAGTTTATGGCGCGCCGGACGAATTGGAACGTATTTCCTTTGGAGTCGTGGCCTCCGTTGAACTGTTCCGGGCGACTGGCGATCAAAGCTACGCCGACGAAGCTGTGACGCTGGGCGACCAGGTGTTGGCTTCGCAGGAACGTACGCTGCAGCCGTGGACGATTCCTTTGACCGGATATTTTTATACCGGGCCGAAACGAAAGAATCTCTTTCACCGTTTCCACATCGGGCAGGAGCAGGAACCAATCGTCGCGCTAGTCAAGCTCTGTGAAGCGTTCCCCGAAAACGAAAAATGGATGAAGTGGTATTCCGCCGTCGTGCTCCACTCGCAGTATTATCTCAAGGCTGCGTCGGCGGTTGATGAGCCCTACGACGTATTGCCAGCCGGAGTGTATCGCGAGAGTGAGATGCGGCTCATTCCAGAAGCCAAAGACTGGACTCCTCTCCGCGCTGCAGACCGCGATGCTTATCTGGAAGAAGTACGGCAGGGGGTTTCACTGGGTGAAGGGACATACCTGCGGCGATTTCCTGTCTGGTTCGACTTTCGCGGGAACTCGAGCGTGCTGTTATCGCAGGCCAAGGCACTCTCAACGGCTGCACAACTGCGCCGGGATCTGAACGCAGAGGACCTGGCCCAGAAACAAGCGCAGTGGCTCATTGGGCGCAATCCTTTTTCATCGAGTTTGATGTACGGCGAGGGCTACGACTGGACACCGCTTTACAGCGTCCGTTCGGGTCAAATGGTCGGCGCTCTTCCGGTGGGGATTGAAACCAAGGGCTACAACGACGCTCCGTACTGGCCCACACAAATCTGCTGGACTTATAAGGAAGTATGGACTGCGCCAGTTGGACAATGGATCTGGCTCATGCAGGACATCAGCGTTCCGTCAACCATTCGAGGAATCACGGATCCAGCCAACCATGAGGCGATCGAGTTCCGGGAGGAAAACAGTGGCCAACTGATTCATGTGGCCACCTCATCCGATGGTCAGTTCAACGTGCGCTTACCGGAAGGTCACTACGATGTTCATCACGGCGCGGCGCATACCAGCGTCAAGGTCCTTCCCGGGGGAATTCATTCGCTCGACTTGCGTCCTGAACACTTCCTGGATTTCAAAGTCACCTCCCAGCGCGCGCCCAAGAACGCCATCGTTGTGCGACTCGAAGCCAGCGGTGCGGGAGATCACGCGTTCTCGATTCGAAGCGACAATCTTGCACTGTCCGACCCAGCCGTGCAGAGCGTCCATCTCACTGCCGGCGGCAACAAAGAGGTTGTGTGGCGCGCTCAGGTAGTCTCACCTGAGACCCCTTGGGTGGCAGTTGTAGTCCCGGATGGTGAGATGAATGAACGAGAAGAAGTCACGGACGCGAACACACCTCACAAGTAATCAGCAGGTCTTCCAATGAAGGAGATATTGGATGCGAAAGTGTCAGTCCCAGAGGTCGATGCCGCTAGTCTGTCGTGTGAAAAATGATTTTACAATCCTTGTCCTCCTGTTGGCCTGGACGGTCGCAATAGCCTGCGCGCCAGCGGCGTTTGCACAGAAAAAGCCGACGATGAAGCCGGACCTCGGCCCACTGCGTCGTTCCCCCGGCCGGGGTAATGGAAAATCCCTCGGCCGCGCGCCTACATTTGACGTTCATGTGAAGGGGTACAGGCAAAGACTGTGGAGCCTCTTCTGAATTGAGAAAGGCGGCGAATAACGTTCAAGCGCGGTTTGAACCCGCGATTTCCACCCACGATTCTCGTGTCTCTCGCGACTTCTCAAGTACTTGGGCGGCCACCTGAAGTCACTCAAGTTGTTTAAAATACAGCATAACGTAGCTGAAAAGGCTGGCGTCGGCGGTTCAACTCCGTCCCTGGCCACCATGTTTTCAATCACTTAAAAGAGATTTATCAAGCTCTACATCCGCCTCCAGCGCCGCTATCTTGGGCTGGTAAACAATCCTGAGTTGCTGCATCTGCTTTGAATTCTGTGAATTACGCCCTCGACATCGTCCTGAGCGCAGACTTTGGAATGCTGCGCTCAGGTTGCTAGCGGGGACAGTGTTACCGCTCAACTCGCGGACGCTGCCTTGTCACGACAGAGGTCCCAGCACGCTGTTCGGGGCGGGATTTAGCCTCCTCCGAACGGCAGTGTACAAGAGGCGGAAGGCGAACCTGGGTTTCAGCCCTATTTCAAAGTGGCGACCGAAGTGCGTTAGACTTTTGTTCTATACCAAGCCGGGTGCATTCCTAAGGATGAGCACAGAAGAGGAAATACGAACTCAAAACGATCGGCTTGAGTTGCTCCTCAACTTGACGAGCAAAATCACGTCGAGCCTCGACTTGCGAGAGGTCTTGCGCGCCGTTGCGGCGAACATACGCGAGGTCATACATGCCGAAGGTGTCACCGTCTCGTTGCAAGATGTAGCCTCGGAGAAATTCAGGGTATTCGCCATCGATTTCCCGCATGGAAAAGGGGTCCTCAAGGAAGAGTTGCTCGTTAGGCCAAGTACAGCTGTCAAGAAAGCCCTAGAGACCTTAAGACCCGT
>Ga0137401_10000101_pt1 | contig 27181 bp, 44 predicted proteins | sample CZOMad1_1_16fung_FD_108286 | JGI IMG/M metagenome (GOLD analysis project Ga0137401, IMG submission 108286) | Vadose zone soil fungal communities from Angelo Coast Range Reserve, California, USA - CZOMad1_1_16fungal (Illumina Assembly) | ecosystem: Environmental > Terrestrial > Soil > Vadose...
CGACCGGATCGCCCGCCTTTGCTTTCGCGATACAGGCCCGCAGCTCGCGCGTCGCGGTCTCCGTCATCTCGGCGCCGGACACGAGAGTTGAGCGGCTTGGCGTCTCGTCCTCGTCGTCGTCGTCGTCCTCGTCGTCGTCGTCCTCGTCGTCGGCGCCGCCTTGCTGGTCGACGGTGGCGATCGCCTTGGTCAGATCTTCTTCTTCCTCGGCGCCCTGCAGGTCCGTCAGCCGTTTCGCCTCGGCTGGTGTCTTGCCCTGCGAGATGAGCTGGGCCGTGCGCTCGCCCCGCTTCTTGCGCAGCAAGGCCCGCAGCGCGAGCCACCCACCCATCGCGGCCAGCGAGCCACCGACGGCCAGCGCCACGAACATCGCGACGCGCTTCTTACGCGCCAGGGCGCGCCCCATCTTTTGTCGCAGGCTGGCCGTCGGCGCCGCCGCGGCCTTCGCCACAAGCGCCGTCGAGCGCTGGGCGGCCACCTTTTGCACGAGGCCCTCCACGCGTTCGGCCAGCGCCGGCGGCATTCCGACGCACCCGCCGAGAGCGTCGCGCTTGACCCGGCGGCCCGTCGACCGCTCGAGGCGCTGGGCGACGGCGCCGTGCACGGCGGCGCGCACCGGTTCGAGCGGGACCACCGCGCGCACCTGGGCGGCGCCCTCTCCCGGCTTACCCGTGTAAATCACCTCTGTCTTGAGGCAATCGTTCGCCTTGTCGATCGCGGTCGTCGTCTGTGCGGGCATTTAGAAGACTCCGTTACATTTGAGGTACGTTTCGGTCGTGAACGGGTGGGCCACCCGGTCCTCCGCGGACATCAGCCATTTTCCCAGGCCCTTGACGCCCGCCCGGTGAGCCACCGCCAGCAGGCCAGAGAGAGAAACTTCGGTCCCGTCGATGATTGCCGGCACGACCAGCGGTTCCAGCTGGCGGTAGTACTCGGCGCAGCTGCGCTTGAAAGCGCGGTATTGCAACAGGTGATCGTCCAGAAACTTTTCCAGCGTCAGCGGCGGCACGAAGTCACCCACCCACGCGCTACCGCCGTCGTCGCGCGGCTGGCGGCGAAGGTTGGTGACCACGCCCAGGGCGCCGAGGCGCGCCATGGAAAAAAGGAACAGGCCGACGAAACCACCATCGTTGACGATCCGGGCGCACTGTCGTTCTGCCATGCACTCGACGAACACGGCCCACGCATCGTCGTTGACGTTCGGGATCGGCGCGGATGCCTCGTCCTCGTCGACGTGGCCACGCTGGACGGCCGCCGCGGCGGCCGTCAAATCCCGCCTCCGTCGGCGTCGTGACGGACGAGCTGCTCGTCTTCGTCGGCCGCGTGAACGCACGAGCACTTGAGCCACAGGCGGAAGCGGTACAAGACTGCCGGCTGCGCCTCGCCCACCAGTAAAATGCTCGTCTCGACGAGCAACAGACCGAAGGCGGCCAGCAGCCACAAGGGGACCACCAGCGCCAGCCCCAGCAGCACAAACGGCAGGGCCGCCAGTAGCCGCAGGAGTTTCACCCAACCTCTTTCAGCCTGGCGAGCTTCTTCGGCGAAACCTGCTTCTGGGTCAGGTCCATCACCTTGAACGCGCGATCTCGGCTCTCTTGATTCAGCGTCGCGAAAGTGTCCTCCCACCCCATGCCGAGCTTTCGGCTAGGGTCCTCGAGGCGCCAGCCGCCCGGCCCCTTGGCCCACAAAAGAGCGTGGTAGTGAAAGCCGCCGTCCGCGCTCTGCGCGTACGTCAGGAACGGCGACGCGGGCCGCTTGTACACCTCCCGCAGTTCGGCCACGCGATAGCACGCGAGGTCTTCGCAGTCGCCCCAGCGCTTTTCGACGGTCGTATAGCAGTCCTGCCAATCTTCCGTGCCGTCCTCTCGCTGGTAGACGATCCCGCTCGCGTACAGCAGGGGGATCGCCGGTTTGCGCAAACGGATCTGATCCTGATTCACCCGACAAAGCCCTTCCATCATCCAGAGCAGGGCTTTTTGACTGCGCTGTCGCTCCCAGCCTGGGCACTGCCCGCTTGGGTCCTTTCGAAACAGCTTGATGTCTAGAACGGGTTTCATCATGGCGGCGTCGAGGGATCTCCTTTCGAGGGTCCGGCGACCCGTCGCACTCACCGCACGACGGGTCGCTTGGGAGGGGCGGTCAGCAGTTCGACATCATCACCGCGTCGCCGAGGATGGTGGCGCGGAAGTCGTGCGCGTTCGCAGCGTCGAGGTTCGTCACGTTCATGACGATCGTGTTTCCGATCTGGGCCGTGTCCAGGTTCATGTCTTCGCCCACCGCGTTTTCGGCGAAGGTCGTGGCCGGGATCGCGCCCGAGCCCGCGAACTGGTTGTCTTTGCCGATCACCAGCGAGTTCAGGACGAAGTTGACCGCGATCAACCCCGGGATGGTCAGGCGCTGTCCGCGGAACGGCACCTGAGGCGTGCCGGTCACGTTGACGGTGCCCGAAGCGGGAACGGCCAGCTGGACGAAGCCCAGCGGGTACCGTCTCCACTTGTTCGGCTTGAGGGACTTCAGCAGCATCCCGCTTTGGGCCTTCTTCTGCTGGATCAGTTTCCTGATCCGAGCCTTGCGGCTGCGGCGCCGGCGCGCGAACGGGTTGAGCCGTCGCAGGCTGAGGCCGTCGGAAGAGTCGCCGTCGAGTTCCCCCTCGAGCAGGGCGCCGAGGACATCGTCACCGCTGACGACGGAATCGCCGTCCATGTCCCCTTCCATGTCTCCGTCGATGTCCCCATCGATGTCCCCGTCCACGTCGCCGATTTCAAACATTCCGCTCAGGTCGTACATGACTCACTCCACCGGGGCCCGGTCATATCGGGCGTGCCGTTTCTCTTTGCGTTGACGTGCCTGCGGCCACCCGGCCGCCGGCTTAAGCGAGGGTCAGACCCGCTTCGCCAGGTTCACCAAGTCGTCGTCCGACATGGTGCCGCCGCCGGTGTTCATGCCTTCCATCAAGGCGGCCAGGTCGCTATCGACGGCCCCTTCCATCAAAGGCGGTTTGCCGGCCTTCGCCCGCATCTTCTTTCCCGCGCCCCTGCCCACCGCCGTCAGATGCGACGCCAGCGTGCCGTGGCCGATGTTGAAGAGTTGGTGCGAGGCTCCCTCACCGAACGGTTCGAACAGTCCGGTGACGTAGAAGCCGGCCGCCATCAGGAGATCAAACGGAACTTGGGTGTGCGGGATCTTGACCGCGCCGAAGCGGCCCTGAACCCCACCCCACAGTGCCGCTGCGCCTCCGATGACAGCAGCGTCCCCAAGAACCTTGAAGCCGCGCCGAGCGTGCGACACCGCTTTTCCGTGTCGAGTCTTCAGCGCTGAAACCTGTTCCCGGAGCTTGACGAGTGCGGTCGATGCCATGTGTACAGTCCCTTTTGTCGCCCAGCTGACGCTGTTGACCGCGGCCGACGTTCGTTTGTTGGGTCCGCTAGTGGACTGTTTCGCGAGAGAACAACGTAAGCATGCACACACGGAATACGTCAATCTCCTTGCCTTGGTCCGGGTAGGTCCCTAAAGTCGACCCCTTAGATCGACCCATGAAAAAAGTCTCCCCCCCCGTCGCCGAGACTGTTTTTCGGCGCATTCTGATCGCGGACATCGCACCCGACACGAACAACGCCCGGCAGCGCGTCGACGGGCCGCGGCTGCAAGAGCTGGCCGAGTCGCTGGGATCGATCGGGCAGATCCAGCCGGTGATCGTGCGTGAAGATCTGAAGGCGGCGCAGCGCTACCGCCTCAAGGCTGGACATCGGCGCCGCGCCGCTGCGCTCCTTCTCGGCTGGACGGAACTCGACGCGTCGGTGATGGCGGCAGCGGTGAGCGAACTCGACGCCGACGTGCTCGCCCTGTCCGACAACATCCAGCGCGAATCGCTGACGTCGTATGAGCAGGCGGTGGCCTTCCGCAGCTTGCGCAACTTGCACGGGATCGGCGGCTCCGAGATAGGCGCGCGGATCGGCAAGTCCGGGTCGTACGTCAATTCGTTGCTCTGCACGCTCGACAACCTCGGCCCGGTGGTGACGGAGCAATGGCGGGCCGGTCATCCGTTGACCAGCACTGACAATCTGCGCCGCCTCTCGCTGTTGAAGGACGCCGCCGGCGCCGCCGATTTCATCCTGCAGGCCGACGTCTGGCGGCGCCTGGTCGAGGGCGGCGACGCCCGGCCAGAGGCCGGCCGGAACGAGCGGGCGCTTTTCGAGCGCAAAGAGCTGGGCCGGAAATACCGGCACGTCACGAAGTATCTGATCGCCGTCGATCTCTACTTCGACGCGCTCCGGAGAAAGCGCGGCCGGGGCGCCCCGAAGATCACGATCGCCTGGGCGCACAGCCTCGTGAAATTTTTGATGGGGGATCGCCCCGATCCGCCGGCCGGGATGGAACTACCGGCGCTGTCCAAAAAAACCACAACGAAAGACGCGTGAACATGGCGACGACCGAACAGATCAAGGCGAACGCGAAACTTATCTACGCCGCGCTGCCGGACGCGCGCTTTTCAAAGGCGACTGTGCTGGCCCTGGCCAAGTGCCTCGACGAGCGCTTGACCTGGGACGAGATCCCGCCCGAGGTCAAACTTTGCGTGATCCGCCTGGCCATGGCCCTCGACACGGAAGAAGAGATCTCGAAGATCGAGGCCGCCGGCGCCGCCACGCCCGTCCCCGTCGAACCGGCGCCGCCCACGCCGATCAAACCCGACGCCGTCTTGCAGCCGGACGCGCCGCCGGCGCCGCCCACTGTCGAGGTCGTCGAGAAAAAGGCCGGCCGAAAGGGCGCCGCGTGAGCGCGGAGCGGTCGACGATTCTCCGTGACGTCATCAACCGCTTGATGCGCGAGAGCGAAGACGAGCCCAAAGCAGCGATCGCCCACCAGGCGATCATTCTGCCCTTCCCTCTCGCGACCGGAACCAAGATCATCGTCGGCGGCTTGAACGGCTCGAATCTCGATCCGCTGCTGACGATCGAGCTGACCCGGCGCCTGGGCATGGGGCCCTATCGCGTCTTTTTCGGGCTGTTTCCCGATCTCCCCGCCTCCGTCGCAAAGGCCCTTCAATGAACATCCTGTCTTTCCCGGTGATGATCGGCGCTGGATCCTACGAGAGCCAGCCGCGGCGGTTTCGGTGCAAGCGCGGTCACGAGAGCGTCGCCGACGCCGCGCCGCAGGTATTCGTCAACGGCAGGATCGGATCGGTCCTGCTCTGCGCGTCCTGCTTCCTCGAGCTGCTGGCGGATACGTGCGTGACGGAGGAAATCGTGCAGGCGCCCGCCACCTACGCGCCGCCGGCGCCGCCGCCGGTAGTACCTATCCAGGGAGGCGGCGTCATCACCGCCACCGCCACCGTGAACAATCCCCCCGTGCCATTCGCGGAAGTACTCCGACGGCGCCGCGAGGCGCAAGGGATCAAACCGCCCGAGTCGGCGGCGCCGCCGGCGCCGGCCGCGCTTTCGGCCAACGACATCGCCGCGGCGGCGCCGGGACTTTCGGTGCGACCAGCTCCGTACACCGCGGACTATCGCTGTCTCTCTCACGACCAGCCAGGCGACCAACCCAGCGAGCAATTTTGTCCGCCGGAACGTTTCGTCCGCGCCGATTCGGGCGAGCCCTTCCGCGCGGAAGGACCGGCCTGAAAATGCCTTCGCCGCACGCATGGTCGGTCCTGATCGTCGCCAGTGATCCGCTCACCTTGACGTCTGTCGGCCTGTCGGACCCGGAGGGCTTTGTCATCAACTCGATCGAGGCGGCCCGCATGTGGGAGGCGATCGCGGTGATGGCAGCCCGAATTCTGCGCCACCCGAACACGTCCAGCGTCGCCCCGAATCTCGCCCGCGCCAACCTCACCTTGACGACGGCGCAAGACACCCTGTTTGACGAGCCCGACGCGCAGAGCTTGGCGCTACGGCGCCGCGATCCGTTTTAGGTCTCCCCTTCCGCCGCCGGCGTCAGCGCCTCGCCACGCGCACGCCCGTTAGCGCCGCACGCGTTTTAAATTCGGGCGCCGATCCCCCCCGCCATCTTGGCTTCCGATCGGCGCCTCGACTTGCGCACGGGCCCGACGCGCTCACGCGCCGATCGCGTGGTCGATCTCCGTTGTCTTAGATCCGTTTGATCTGGGGAGGCCGCGCACTTCAGGGCTGTACACCGTGGCAGTTGTGGCGGCCACCCGCGCACCTGTTCGGCCGATCGCCGCGCACCCACGCACTTAGTTTTTCGGCCGCGGACCCGTTTTCGAGCGCTCGCAGGCCGATCGCCGTCTTTCGTAATCCCGCGTACCTGTCACTGACGGCGAGAGCGTCGCCAGCCTTCCCCGTCGACGGCGCGAGGGTAGGGGAGGGCCTCTCCGAGGGAGGGGCCTCGGCTTTCAGGGCGGCGGAGAGCGGCGGTTAGCCGCGCCTACTTGGGAATCGGCTCGCGGCGTCTGGCCTCCGCCAGCACTTCGCCCGCGTTCCACTCTGGATGTTCGTCCGCGATCTCGTCCGCCACGCCCCATGACGGCGGCGCCCAGGGCGCCGGCGCCGGCGCCGGCGGCGCCACGTTGGGGGCTGTCCGCGCCTGCTGGCGAACGACGTCGCCGCCCAGGCCGCGCGCAGCGTTCTTTCGCTCGCGCTTGCCGTGCCGCTCTGCGAGCTTCGCCGTCCGGTGATGGATCACCCGACGCATGCACGGCGTCTTTTCCAGCGACGCCAGCGACAGACGCCGCAGGGCCGCGCCCGTCGAGCGGTGCGTGCCGTCGGCCAGCTCCTCTCGGAACTGGTGCGTGAAAGTGATCTGCCGCGCGGCCTTCAGCCAGTAGAGAGCCCGCCATGCTTGCGCGTCGGAGCATTCCGCTTCCTGCGCGATCCGCCCAACGCTCAAGTAAAGGTTGTCGTTTCCGGCGGTGCGATTTCTCTCAAGGACTTCTTTAGATCCCCAGTCGCAGCACGCGATCAGTACCGACCAGACCCGACAGATCACCGCCATCCCATCGGCGCGCCGCGCGTCGAGATCACCGCGGGCCACCGCCGGCGTGCGCTCGCCTTTCTTGCGGCGCTTCGGCCGCGGAACCTCCTTCCCTTTCTTGTCGAAGCTGCGCTGCTTGAGAAACTCCGGCAGCGCTGGCAGCAAGAACTCTCCCCGTTCGGTGTAGGGGGCGCGCAGATAGCGACGGCGGCGAAAGAACAGCGGCAGGAAGTCGTAGACGAACGCTCTGACGATCGGATCGCCGTGGCTGGCGGCGATCGGCGCGGCGATGTTGGGCGCCTCTCTCAAGTCTGTCCCCGCATCAATACCGAGATGCCCCGGAGGCCGCCCGCGCGTTGCTCTGCGCGGGTCCCGGTGCTGCGCTCGGCGCGCATGCCCTCAGGCTGGTCAACGACGGGGACTCGCATGTCGTGGTCCCCCCCTCGCAGCTCGGCTATAGGAAAGCTGTCCCGGCGGGTGACTGTTCGGAGTGTCACCGCCGCCGCCACCATCAGACGATCTCGAATGACAGAACGGCCAGCTCGACGGGCTTCCACGCCCGGCGGGCGCTGCCGTAGATCGTCAGCGGGCCCGCCATCCGTTCAACGTGCGTGATCCGAATGTGCAGCGGCGCCGGCGTCGACATCGGCACGTTTGCGTCTGGGTCCCATGGGTACAATTCCCAGATCTGACCGACCCGGAACCGCCGATCGTCGCAGCGGCGTACCTCGGACTTCTTTTTTCCCAAGTGGATCTCGTCGAGATCTCCCGGCCAGATTTTTAGACGTCCCTCTATTTCGATGGTCATCGCATCTTTCGTTTGCCGGTCATTGAGAACGGCCGCGCGGCCTTCGGACAAATGTGCTCGCGGTAGCTGGTGCTCTGCTTGGTGCGCGCGACGTGCGGCGGCTGGTCGTCGGCGATGCCTGGCAGATCGGGCACCAGCTGCAGATCGCCCCAGCGTCGGCCGCCGGGCCCGCCGTCGATCTTCTCGACGTGAATTAGCGTGCCGGTATCCCGCAGGCGCGCCGAGAAAAGCCGGGCGCCGCAGGCCCCGCAGTTGTGGGTCCGGCGCGCTTCGCCGAGGCCGCTCAAGCCTTCACCTCGTCGACCACCGCCGGCGGTGCCGGGTTTGCGTTCCCCTCTTCGATCACCTGCTCGATGGCACGATCCATCATGTCGAGGATCTCTTGGTTGCCCGCGGCGCAATTCGTCGCGACGTTTTCGAACTGATCGTCCGACAGGATCAGAACGAAGGTGAAGTTGGGGAAGTTGCGCTGTAGCACCTTGCCGGCCAGGGCCGTCAGCGCCTCGAATGCCGCGGCCGTCAATGCGCGGCCCTCACAAGGTCGAGTTGCTCGCGGTCGGCCGCCGCCGGCGCCGGCATCTCGGACGGTAAAAGCTGAAACGCCCAGAGACGATCTTTCGTGAAGCCAACGTGTTTAAAACCCGCCCGCAGGAAGCAGCGCCCCGGATCGCGCTTGCGTCTCACCTCGGCGTCGTCGACGAAAGACACCATCCCAATGGGCGGCGCCTCTCCGAACCGCGCGAGCGTGGCGGACACCGCTTGCCGGATTAGATCGCTCGACAGATACAGATCGCGCCGTTCGTTCCTGAACAGCGAATTGATCCAGGCGCCGGGCCACGCGTGCTTGACGTACTCGGCCAGCGGCCAGGAGGTGATCCAGGCGGCGCCGTCGTCGACGGTGCGCAGAACGAGACAGCGGCCAGGGGGGACAAACTGTTTCGCGCCGATCTTCTGCCTGTTGTAGTGGCGATCGGCGACTCGGCGCACGCGCGGATCGGCGCGCCATGACTCAATCCAGATCAATGCGCGGCCCCCCAGCGCGGCGCCGGCCAGATCCAGAACACGCGCTTTGTCGAGGTCTCCGGCTCAGGCTCGAAAGGGACGTCCAGTTCGTAGGTCAGGCCGACGATCTCGAAGGCGATCAGGTTGACGTGCGCGACGTCGCGCCGTCGGCCGTCGACGACGGCCGTGACCATGGCCAAGGTGGGGGGGGCCCCGAATCGGTGGACTTCCACGATGCGGCCGATCTCGAGGACGCGCATCACCGCCGGCGTTTCCGCAGCTCCGGCAAGCATCAGCAGAACCCCCTAGAGGCGGTTCTATTGGCTTTTTTCGGGGTTCTTGATAGCTTCGTCATGGTTGTTTGAGTCTCCAATTCCTTGGCGGGAGTTAAGGTTCACCGACCACGGTCCGGGGCCACTGATAATGGCTGCCGGACCTTTCGTTTTTAGGGTTCCTGGTGGGGCACGACTTTACGCCAATCGCCAAGCGGATCAATTGCTTGCCTCGCTTTAACGGCGCGTACGATCGCCCACCTGAACACGCGTTCACCGGCCGGGAAATCGGGGACCCCCGGTCGATCTCCGCTCCGGTGGTATTGTGTTAGCCGATGGCCTATGCCACCCGGAACCGTCGGCCGCCGCGTGCGCTCACCGTCGAGGAAACCGCGCGCCTCCTCAAGGTCTCAGGCGATCACAAGGACGGGTTTCGCGACCATCTGATTTTTTCCTTCGCCCTCGGCTGCGCGCTGCGGGAGTCGGAGATTGTCGCCCTCGACGTCGAGGACGTCGCCAAGCGGGGCCTTAACGGCAAGCTCATTCCGCGGCGTACGCTGCAGCTGCGCGTCTTCAAGCGGGGGGGCGGCAACGCCGACCCGACGGCGCAGCGGGTGCCGGTTCCCGACGGCACGTTCTACAAGCTGGAAAAGTTCCTGGCCGTCGACGGGCCCACCTCCGGGCCGCTGTTCGTGTCGCGCAAGCGCGGCCGTCTCTCCGATCGGGCGGTGCGGTCGATGTTCGCGAAGTGGCAGCGCGCCGCAAACTTCGATCACCTGTACTCGTTTCACCACTTGAGGCACAGCGCCCTGACGAACGCCTATCGGGAGTCTGGCGACATTCGCAAGGTGCAACGGCTGGCGCGACACGCGAACCTGCAGACGACGACGCTCTATGAGCACGCCTCGGACGAAGAGGTCTCGAAGGCTTTCCGGATGCTGCCGTCGTGAGCCACCACTGCGGAAAAGTTGCGACCTATGTCGTGCGCAGCCTGGACGGCTTGGAATGGTTCGTCTGCGACCAGCACGGCGACGAAGACTTGCCGAGCATGTGGATCACGCGCACGCCGATCGTTGACTGGTTCGTGTCGCGAGGTCTGCCCGTGACTGGGATCGTGGGAAAACGCTTCTGTGTCGAGGGGGTCAGCGACGAACCTGATCCCGTCGGCCTTCCTGCCGGGCCGTTGAAGTGCGCCACGGTCGGGTGCGACCGGCTTGCCGTGATGATCGTTTTCTGGCCGGGCCAGACCACGCGCATGTGTGGCTTCTGCGTGGTGCGCGCCCACGGGATCGCCAAGGCGATGGGCTTTGAGCTGTCCGCCACGCTGGACGACGGCCGCCAGCTGGGCGGGCTTGACCCTTTGAAGCCGGGCGCCTACACCGCGGTTGTGGATCGGGATGCGCTCCCACCCGACGCGCGCCCGTGCCTGGGAACGTGCGCGCCGGACACGAACTACCACGACCCGCAGTGTTCAAAGCGGGATCCCCCGCCGGACGTGCACTGCCGGCACTGTACCGACCCGTCGCCCAGGTGTGCCGCGTTTGACGGCTGCTGTTCGGCGGCGCCCCCTCACGGGCCCCTGTGTCACTGCCCGGTCTGCCGGCTGCCGCCGCCGGCCTGGCCCGCCGCCTCGTCCCTGGTTTGGTCCACTGGCCGGAACCCGCGGCCGTCGCCGGCGCCGCGCGACGGATCGACGTGTGTCCGATGTGGTGCGCCGTACGGGCCTGACGGGAACTGTTCGGCCCGCCTGACCGGACCTTGTCAAGGGGGCCGGGGCGAAATGGGGGGGGGATACAACTCCCCTGAGTTACACCCCCTGGACAAAGCCGCGGGGCCGCCGGCGTCGGCGGACGTCTTCTGTCCGCAGCACGTCGACGGCTCCCACAACCTTGTGCGTCACGGTGATCTGCTCGTCTGCCCCTGTGGCGCTGCCTTCATGGCATCCCCCCCACCCCCCGAAAGTACGGAACCCGGCCGTTCGGACCCGGAATCCGACGACCCGATCGCCACGGAATTCGTGGACGGCAAGCTCGTCATAATCGAGTGAACGGCCGCTTTTGAATAAACCCGGCCGTTCCGACGCGGGTTGTGCTTCAGCCCTTCGTGAACGCTGTAACCGCGCGCTCAACATCCGCCGCGAACACCCCTACGCCGGGTCCGTGCGCCGCACCATCAATCAAACCGAGGCGGGCGCCTTCCGAAAACTCGGGCGAAGGGGAAACGCCGATCAGCTCTTTTTCACCGTGGCGGGCTTCTCGGTACCCCTCCGCGTAGCCATGTCTAAAGTCCTGGACCTGACGCGGTGTCTTCTTTTTCATGGTTCGGGTTTCTCCTAGCCTCTCTGTTTTTTTAGCCACTCGTCGAGCGCGACCGCCATCGCCGATCCCATCGTGACCTGTTTCGCCTCGGCGAACCTTCGTAGACGATCGGCCAGCTCGGCGGGCAGACTGACGGTGGTGCGTGGCGCGTCCTTCTTCCGTGGCTTCAACTCGGTCACAGCGAGAATAATATCATGCGCCGGAACGTATGCCTATATTGAATAAACCCGGCCGTTCGGGCAGACTGGTTTTTTATGGCTCAATACCAGATGGCGCAAATCGAGGCGGCCAGGAAAAAGGCCGTCCGTGACATGCGTTCGATCCTCCTGTTGGCCCATCAGCAGATCCCGATCGGTTCCAAGGAGGACGCCGCTTTCGGCGCGGCGCTGGCTGCGTTTTATGACCAGATCAAGGCGATCCATCTGCGCATGCTGAACGCCCGGAAGGACGTCTGACCATGTGCCCCTGCGGACACGATCACCTTCTGCACCCGGACGTCCTTCCTGACGGAAAGGTCGTCGCCGGCCCTGGGCGCTGCATCGAACAAGTGGACTTTGCCCCCCCCGGCTTGCTTCTGTTCACGCTGGCGAAATGTGACTGCGCCGGCTGCCGCTGCGCCGCCTGCAGCCCGAGGCGCGGCGTCGTCATGGTCGAGGACGACGGCAGCGTCCGCGCCTTGCTGGATTTTGTAAGCGGCGGCCAGCGGGCCCAGGCTGCCGCCGATCGCATCGCCGCCGAGAGCGGCACCTATCCGCACGTTCACGTCTGTTCGGCGAAGTGCAACGAGCCAGGCGAGCACGCCGGCCCGGGGCCGCTCAAGTGAGCTATGCCAAAGGGACCACGGTCAGCGTCGAGAAGACCCAAGGCCAGATCCAAAGGATCGTCAAGCAGCACGGCGCAACGATGTACACCGCCGGCTGGCTGGCCGGTGGCCGGTCGGCCGTCGAGTTCATGATCCGCGGGCGCCGCATTCGCTGGACCGTGCCGGAAGCGCCGAACAAGGCGCGACTCTCCCAGGCGGCAGGGGAGGCCGAAGAACGCCGGCGGTGGCGCTGCCTCCTGCTGGGCATCAAGGCAAAGCTTGAGTTCGTCGAGACCGGGATCAGCGAGTTCGACGAAGAGTTCCTAGCCCACATCGTCACCGACAGCGGCGCGACGGTTTGGGAGCGGGTACGCGAGGCGAAAATGTTGGGGCCCGTCCAGTGACGACGCCTGATCTCTCCTGGTGGGGCGGCAGCGCGGACGTCAGCTCTGACGGCGTCTATCGCTTCCGCCTCTGGCGCCGCTGGGCGCCCCCCAACAACGGCCAGGGGCACGCTGTCTTTGTCATGCTGAATCCGTCGACGGCCGACGACAAAGACGACGACGCCACCGTCCGGCGCTGCATCGGCTTTGCGAAACGCTGGGGCCACGGCGGGCTAGAGGTCGTCAATCTGTTCGCGTACCGGTCGACGGACCCGAAGATTTTGCGGCCGCTTTTGCTGGAAGGCATCGGCGTGGCCGGCGACCCGCGCAACCTGGAAACGATCGTCGATGTCTGCTCGAAAAACGGTCCGGTGGTACTGGCTTGGGGAAGCCACGGCGACGCCCACCCCGCACGCGTCCGGGAAGTGCTGGCGCAGCTGCGCCGCCTGCGCCGGCCGCTATACACCTTCGCCGGCCGAACCAAGGGCGGCCAGCCGTTGCACCCGTTGCGCCTGTCTGCCGGTCACGGCGTGCGCGTGCTTGCGCCGACCGGGGAATTCGTCGCCTAGAACGGCGCGTCCGCGCTGCCGCCGGTCAGTCGTTCTTCACGCGCCAGCACCAAGAGGGCCTCGATCCGCCCGTCGGCCTCGGCGTGGCACTGGTCGACGTCGCCCCCCTCTCCGGCCAGCGCTTCCGCGCCGGCGGGCAACATGAGCGGCAGGCCGGTGGCCTCGATCAGGAACGGCAGCCGGCTTTCGAAATCGGCCCAGCGGTGCGACGGCGGCACCGTCACATAGACGGCCTCGAGCCAGCTGGAAATCTTCCTGGTGCCCTTGAGATCTAGTCCGACCTGCAGGGAATCAAAACGGCCGTCGCCCGGCCGCCAGGCCGGTTTTTTCCCGCGTCGGCCGCGGGTCATCCAGTCGCGGTATCTCAGGCAATCGTGAGAGCACTCCGCTTCGAGAAAATCGACGAGGTCAGAATTAGCGGCCAGCAGCGCGCGGGCCCCCTCCTCGGTCGTCCGAAACTTCTGGGCGCGTCGGCTGGTTACGCTCCGCTCGCACTGCTGTTCGTCGGCCTCGGTCTGCCGAACGCGCTTGCCGAGTTCCGAGACGTCCTCGACGTGGACGTTCCCGAACATCGCCGGCAGGCCCTGCTTGATGCGCCCCTCCTCGTCCAGCAGCACGCGGCGCCGGTTCGAGAGCGTCACCCAATGATCGCCGGCGTCACGCTTCACGGCAGATCCAAGGCGTCGAAGTCATCGCCCGCGTATCCTAACCCGGCCCGGTGCGCATCAGGTCCGGCGAGGCCGATCCGCTTCAGGGCCGGGATCGTCGACACCTCGCCAACGTGGCGCACGATCGACGGCAGGACCACGCCCGCCTTGAGCTGCTCGCCGAGCCAGATGTCACACGAATGGATCGTTTTCCAGATGGGCGGCGCCGTCGCCCGATCGGCAAACATCGCCAGAGAGCGCGCCGGAAACTTCAGCGCCTGACACCCCCAATAGGGCCGCCCGTACGGCAGCGGCTGAATTCCCGGCGCCGGGCTCATGTTGGGGTTTTGCTGGAAGAACGTCAGGAAACCGAACTTCGGCGGCACCTCGTAAGAGCACATCCGCGTGATCCCGTTGCGCGAGATGCGCAGGTCGTCCTCGAAGTGCAAGAGAAACGGCGCCCCGGCCAGGGCGGCGCGGTGCAAGATTCCCCACAAGGAAAGCCGCGTGCCGCACGACGGGCCGCCGGCGGTCAGACTCACAACGCCCCAGCCAGGGGGCGCGCTGACGTCGTCCGCCGGGCCGTCGACGTACACCGTGCGCAGCCCGTCGAACGACGCGCCGCCGGCGGCGTCGATCGCCTGCAGGGTGTCCGGCAGGTACTGCGGGCGCGCCGGCGTCGTCAGGACGCTGAGGCGGGGACTTGTCACGTCAGCCCGAGGGGGGTGACGCGTTCACCGGTTGCGAAGTCGATCTCTTCCATCGCCTGCCCGCAAGTGCCGCAAAGGTTCGTCCCTGGATCGTGTGAACAACTGCACTGGTCCCACTCGTTCGCGCCGACACAAAGGCAATGCGGCTGCGCTCGACAGATCCATTGCGTCACGGGCAAGCCTCGACGCAGACGAAGTGCCAATCGTTGTCGTCGCGGATGAAGCAGCCCCACGCCGGGCGGAATTGTTCCTGAACGTATGCCTTGCAGGTTCCCCGTGATGCACCGATGGCACACACGATCACGCGCTGAGCGTTCACGCACTCGGGCAGAATGCCGGGCGCCGCCTCGGGCCCCGCGTCCGCGGACGGTCCAGGGACGGCCGCCGCCTCGACGCCGCCGGCGTCGACCTGGTCGACCTGGTCGGCCGCCGCTTCGGGCCCGGCGCCGGCGTCGGCCGCCGGTCGACCCGTGGCCGGGTCCGGCACGACCAGCGGGGAACCCGTGCCGCTATCGTCGACGTTGCAGCCGCTCAGGCACGTAAGCAGAGCGGCGCCCCAGAAGACCACCAGCCAGAAGATTTCCGCGCGGCCGAGCTTCCGCCACCCTTTGCCCACGCGGGTCACTTGCGCACGCCTTCCGAGGCGTCGCACTGTGCATCGACATTTCCCCCTCGCGCGTGGAACCAGCACAGACAGCCCATCGAGGCGGCGCAAAGCGGAATCCGCTTCACCGGGATCGCATCTTCCGCGGCGCGCCGCTGCTCTGCGTCTTTTTCCGCCTCGCGGTTCCTGGCGTTCCATGCCGCCGCTTCCTCGGCGTTAAGCCGGCGGGCCTCGGCAAGCGAGGGTTCCGGGAGTTCCACGATCCCCACAACGCGATTGAGTTCGATCGGGTGGCTGTCGCGATGTCGGCCGCAGATAAAAAGAAACGCTGAGGACAACGCTGAGGACGCAACACCCATCGCGAACGACGAGCGGTAGGCCACTGCGGCGACCACGCGCCCATCACACGGGCCACCGCCGCCGCCGAAGCGACTGCGCCGCTGTTTGTAGCAGCCGCAATGGGCGACCGAATGAAGATTGACCCGTTTTCCGTCGTGCTCTTTCAAGAGCCAGGCAATTGCTTCCGCTCGCAGCGCCGCCGCTTCAGTCGCCGTCGGCGTCCGCCTGCGCAAGGTGGCGACAATCTCGATCTCGGTGTCGTCGTCCGCGTCGACGACCAACGTCGTCGTTTGTCCTAGCCTGAGTCTCTCGCGCAGAAGCAACAGCGGATCGGCAGCAATGCTCTTTTTCACTGACGCACGCCCCGCGCGTGGAACTTGTACGTCTTTTCGATCGGCGCGCTGACGAGCTGGCGAAACTTGTCGCTCACGTCCTGCAGGGTCGGCCGGTGGCCGGATCGCGTGAGGCTCTGATACTGCGCCCGCGCCGTCGCCTCGTCTTCGAAACCTTCGCGGACATAATCGCCGTCGACGTTGACGAAGGACACCAACCAGAACCATCGATCCATCTCAAGCCGTCCCAGGGTTTTCATTGCAGGCCGCTTTCTGCGCCGCTTTTGGCGCGTTCAGTGTCCTAAAACAGTAGCGGCCCGCGCATCGTCGGTCAAGGCGTTATGTAATTTATCGCAAGGATTTTTTCGCGTACCAATTGCGCGAGAGTCTCCCCTGTGATTACATAACGCCATGACTGCCAGTCCAGCGAAGAAGACCAGGAAGCGCAAGCACACACCCACCGTCAAGCGGTCGACGCCCAGCGCCGGTTTTAGACGACTCAAGGGAGACCCCGCAAAGAAGCCTCTGCGCCCGCCGCGGCGCGCGACGATCCGCCAGGTCTATACGCGCTGCGCCCGGAAGGGCTGCAAGATCTGCGGGGGGGAGCGTTACGCACATGGGCCGTTCGCGTACGCGTACGCCGCCCGGCCGGGCGGTGGAACGTGGTCCTGGTATCTCGGCAAGCGCTAGTTGACGGCGCAGCCGCAGTGCCAGACGTGCTCACGGACCCCCCCTTTCACCAGTTCGGCTATCACCGTGTCGGTCATCGTCAGCAGCTTTTGCCGGGTCACGGCGTCTCTGATCTTGTCCACCTCCGGTTCTGAGAACGGCCGCCACACTGTCGTTTGCTGCCAGGGCGCCGCCGGCTCGTCGGCCGGTGGCAGGACTTCCGCGCGGGCCCGGCAGGCGTAGCAAACGATCGCGCGCACGGCGGGCCCTCAGCTCTGTGGCGGAACGGTGTACACCCAGAATTGAAAGTTGGCGTCCGCCTCCGTGAACCCGTCGACCATGATGAACGTCAGCAACTTGACCTTGAGCGAAACGTGCTGGACGCCGACAAAGCCGATGTTGCCCGAGCCAACGCGCTGGACGGCGATCAGACACTCCGGCCCGTCGGACACCTCCTGCTCGAAGGTGAGCGTGACGACGCCGTCCGCGAACTTGGCCACCGCCACCGGGCCGCGGACATTCTGCCGCGTGATGACGCCGCCGTAATATTCGACGTACCCAGCTGCCAGCAGCGGCAGCACAACCGGATCGTTCGCGCTAGAGGACATGGTGTCTTTTCTCCCCGTTGAAGGTTTCGCTTATCGGAAAACCAGGGCGCCCAGGTCGGGAGATTGAGATCTCTCCCCGGTGCTGGAAGCGGTTCGGGACGACATAGGCCACTGTCCGGCCGTCGAGGGCCAGGGCCACCGCTTGATCGGCGCCCGTCGTCAGGTCCAGGCGGTGAGGGTTCGAGGCCCGCCAGGAGAGCAAGCGCTGCACAGTCCGACGGGGATAAAACACCGCCTGGCAGTGCAGGAACGAGCTGGCCGGCCCCTCGTAAAGGCCCCGCGGCGTGCCGGCCCGAAACAGCACGTCAAAGTGAGACACGAGGGCGAGATCGGGCGGGCAACCGTGCCGCTCGACGCACTCGATCGCGTCCGGGGCCGCGCGCACGTCGTCCTCGAGGTAGAGCGTGTCGCCGACCGTGTGCGCGAGAGCGGAAAAAAAGGCGTGCGCGTTGTTGCTGCCGGGCACCTTGAGGGCGCCGGCGGTGAGCCACCCAGGTCGGTTCACTTGCGAAGCGGCGTCGAGGCCGTCGACGAACAGCGTCTTTCGGCTGGTGGGCGCCTGCCGGTCGATCTCGTCGAGCAGCTCCGCGGCGTAGGGCCGGCCGGGAACGGTGAGAATCAAGATCTCCACCGCGAGGGCGCCCGTCCTAAACCGTTTCCACGCGGTCGACAATGGCCCCCTCAGTGTCGCCCAGGCGATCGACGACGACGCCGGCGTCCGCCCGGGACGGCCGCCGCCAGGCGCCCGAGAACACGAACCGATAGGGCAGGCCGATCGTCACCGCCGCGGCGCCGCCGGCGACGAAAACGCGGCCGTCCTCCAGGAAGTAGCGGCGCACGGGCCCCGCCGGCGTCTCCGGGATCACGTCGCAGCCGACGACGCGGCGAACGAGCGACGGCGGCAGCCTCCGGTCAAGAATCATCGGCGTCGCCCTCGGAAGATTTCGGCTGGCCCTGCGGCAGGGTCACCCGGCGGCCCCGCAACATGCCTTCCAGGTGGGCGACCTTCTCGGACAGCTTGCCGATCCGCTTGCCCTGGCTGAAGGCGCTTGCGCTCGTGCGCCGGCTGGTGACGTAGACGCCGCCGGCGGCGAAGACGATCGACCCGACGGCGATGGCGGTGGCCAGGTCGACGGTCACAGCGGCGCCTCTGGTGGCGGCACGGTCGGCGTCACCTCGTCGCTTCCTGGTGCTCCCATGAGGTCAGAGAGCAGGAGGGCCAGCCGCCTGATCTCCCGGTCAAGCTTGCAGTCCGCCCCGTGCTTGACCGCGTCGGCCAGCGCCCCGCCGCAGTACGGACAGCGGAGAATCGGCGTCCACTCCAGGAACATCAGCAGCGAGTAGATCGTGTATGCCTGGCCCACGGACAGCCGGATCTCCCGCGGCCGTGGGAGCGGCTCGCCCCCCACCAGCCACCGCAGGCCGAGCAGCCATTTCCCGAGACGTCGCATCGGTCGCCCGGCCCGCGCCTTACGGGCCCTCGGTGCCGATCGAGACGGCATCGAGGTAGATGGTCGCGCCGCCCAGGATTTCACCGGTGATAGCGCCGTGTCGCTGCTGGAGATCGCCCGCCGGAATGTTGTTGATGACGGCGGTGAGCGCGATCGGCGTTTCGTCGTCGAAGGCGCCCCACAGCGTCACCCCGTCGAACCACATACGGCAGCGGTGCCAGCCCGTGGAAAACACCACCGTTGAAGGCTGCGACGCCGAGGCGTCGCCCTCGACCTTGAAGGCGAAATTGGTCGCTGACACGTCCCGGAAAACGCCCATCCCGAGAAAGCGGGTATAGGTCGACGGGTCGGCGACCAGGACGAACGCGCGCCAGTCCGCCGTAGCGGTGATCGCGTCTTCCCAGTACGCCGCGCCGGCAAACTGCCACTTTTTCACCCGCTGATTGGTGAGGGTCTTGTTTCCGATGCTGGCCAGAGAGACGCCGGCAAGGACGCCCGTCGCCGTGCATTTGACCGTGGATGCGCGCGTCGTGTTGCGGGTGGCTCCGTTGACCAGCGCCCACTTCGAGTCGTCAAAGTTGACGTTCTGCGCCTGGATCTGCAGTGGGTCGTACCAGAAATCCCAGAAGGGCGCCGGCGAGATGGCTCGAAAAGTCTCCCTCCAGGTCTCTTCCAGCGACAGGCCGCCGAGAGCGGCGAAGTTTGGCGCGCAGCGGACCACGCCCAGGCCGGCGCCGAGGTCTTGCACCACCATACCGAGGCGCCGCGCGATCGTGGGCGGTGAGACCGTGGCGAGGCCGATCGTCGTCGAAAGGTAAACCTCGTCGTCGACGGCAAACGCGCCGTCAAAGGCCATCACCCGGAAGCCGGACAGATCGGCGACCAGACAGGGATCGTTATTTGCGGCACCCGTTACCAGGACGCCGACCAGCCGCGCGGCCGCGGCCGCCGTGGCGGCCGACGCGAAACGAACTTGTCCGGCGTTTCCGAGGTCGGTCTGTACCAAGCAGTACGGCGTGGCCGGGCCCGCCCCGCTGACGAAAACCGCGTCTTTGGCGGACGGATTGATGGTGTGGCTCAGCGATCCGCCGCCCGGTACGAACTTGATCGCGTGGTTGTGGGCGGTGTCGTAGATCTCCTCGCTGTTGAGCTGGGCAAACGATCCCACCGCGCCGCCGGAATAACGGATGTCACCGATCCCCCCGGCGATCGTCGGCGCCACCTCAATTTCGATCGTCGACTCGGACGCGTTCTGAAACAGGTCAAAGATGACGTCGTTGTTACCTGTCCCGGTGAGCGGCCCAGAGAGGCGCACGCGGTTCCGGCCGAACAGCTGGAACACGGGTTGCGCGACGGCGTTCGACGTCTCCAGCCACCCCACGTCAACTTGCGAGTCGAACAGGCGACACACCGGACGAGTGCCCGAGCCGCTGAGAAGCCGCACGGCTCGCGTGGGCGCCCCCGGCACGGGGCCGGCCAGGTGGCGGCCCAGGTTGACCGAGAACGGACTTTCAGGAGAGGGGCCGGCCTCGCCCGGCAATCCCTGACAGTCGATGATGTCCGAGTCGAGGACGACGCAATCGAAGCCGATGCTGAGCGCCTGGTTTTTTATGAAGCGGTTGGCGCCGAGGCCGATCCAGCCGTTCAGATCGAGGCGCGTCCAGGTGGAATCGAACGATCCCGTGGTCCGAAAGCCACCGCCGCAGCGGCCAGGCCGCAGGAACCCGACCGGCACCAGGAAGGGTTCGAAGAACCCGAAAAGGCCCTGGGTTTCGAGCGATCCACCGGTGGCGGTGAAAAATCCCGTGCTCACGCAGCAAAGCCGCGCGGCCACGTTGGTCATTTCCATGGTGGCGTTGTCGTTGCCGAGGCCGACCAGCTGCGCGCCGACGGAAGGCGCCGACGCATCGAACAGCGGCGGCGCGGCGCTGACGAGGTTGATGTCTCCGGGCATGACCACGCCGTATTGCTCGATGAAAAAGACGTCGGTCGGGTCTGGCACGACCGGCAAATCCGCGTTCAAGATCGAGGTGTCAGTGCCGATCGACTGAATGATTTGGCGGGTGAGGCCGCGCAAAAGGACGGTTGCCGTGTCGATGGGGAAACGAAAGCGCATCCCGACCGGGGCGCCAGGATCGGCGGCGAAGGCTGGATCGCCGCCGCCGACCTTCGTCGCCGGGATGCTGTTGATCGTGGCCAGGCCGGTCGGGTTGTAGCCGGCCGCGTTCATTGCCGCGCCGGTCACGAGGCCAGCCATCATCGAATCGTTGACGTCGCCGGCGAACGCGGTGCTGCCTGCGGTCGGGTCGGTGATGGTGCCGCGCACCAGGGGAAACCCGTCCTGATAGCCGCTCGTTTCGTTGAACCACAGTTCGAAACTGTCGGCGTACGTCCCGGCCTTCATGAGAACGACCACCATCCGGTCCGCCCCGAACGACGGCCAGATCGCCGCAAGGCCCGCGTTGGTCTTTTTGGCGCGCGTGCCGGCCAGGGCGCACGCGGCCGAGTAGTCGGCCGCCGTGGTGCCCGTCATGTCGGCGTAGCCGAGGCCCGTATCGTCGGGCGCGCTGGGATCGATGGCATAGATCCGCGCCTTGTCGCGATCCCAATTCGCGTCGCCGCCGCCGGTGGTCGAGACGGTGACGATGCCCACGCCCGATCCGGGTGAGACGGCGATCCCGGCGCCCGCGAGAATCTGGGCCACCCCGCCGCCGCCGCTGCCGCCGCCGCCGGTCGACGTGCCGAGAAAGCACGTCGGCTGGCCGCCCAGGGCCAGATTCCGGCTGACGCGCACGAAGTTATAACGGCGCGCGATCGTCACGGCGCCGGCGTTGTCCTGCGAGAAGGCGACGATCCCGGACCAATTCGAACCGTCGTTGCTGCCCTCCAAAACGTAGATCTCTCCGGCCCCGGTGGCCGTCGATCCGGTGGCCACAATGCCGCCTTGAATCGCGACGGTCAGCAGCTCGCCCCCGGTCGACACGTCCATCGACGGGCCGGCGCCGGCGGTGGACGGCACGACCGGCTCAAAATAGATCTGGACCGAAGTGGCGTCATTCGAGCCCACCTCGACGTTGGGCGCGTTCGCAGCGCTCGCCCCGATGCGCCGGACGCGCATCCAGTAGAGCGAGGCAAGGATCGTCTTTGGTGGCTCGTTCGCGCCCTGGAAGTAACAGACGCCGAAAAACGATGCCTCTGTCGCCGCCGGGTCCAGGCTGCCTTCCACGACGACGGTCTCCCCGGTCGCGGGGTTCAGCGTGCCGTTGCAGCCGAGCGTCTTGGCCGGTTCGTACGTGTGGACGTCGGTGTTTGTGCCGACGCCGCTACCGGCGGGAATATTGAGGCTGACAGCGACTGAGGACATGGGCTTTTTTTCTCCGGGTTGTTGCGAACGAGAATTGTTTCTAGAAGCCGCCCAGCTGGAAAACGCAGCCCAGCTTGAGAATATTGGCGGCGCCCGTGTTGGTGATCCGGATGACCTCGGCGTTTTGCGCGATCTCCAGGTTGCGGGCCTGCGGCGTCAGGGCCGCCAGTGAGTAAGGTCCGTCGACAAAGAACCCATTGGCGTCGATCTGCCCGAACGTCACCGGTTGCGCGGCCGTCCCGCGCAGCACGCGGAAGGTACGCGCGAACGGCGGGATCGTGACGTCGACGAAGCCGGCCGGGGCCAGGCCCACGCCTATGTTGGTCCACTGGCCCCAGATCGTACGGTTGACGCCGGGGCCGTTGCCGGCGGCGCCGCCGATTCCGATCGACGCCGTGAACGGCACGCCGGGCGATGGCAATATCGAATTTAGCGGGCCGTCCGCCGACGGTGCGAAAGACGCATCGTTGCGCACCGAGACCCGCAGCGACGATGCCACTACCGTCAACATCAGGCCGCCGCCTGGTGTGTACGGAACGAGATTCGCTTGGTTCACCCGGTTTGTCGGTATGTCCGCCTCGATCCGCTGCTGATCTCCCAGGCCAGAGGCGAAATCGATCAGGGCGGTAAAGGGCCCGCGGAGCGCCGTTTGCAGAACGGCCGCCAGCGATATGGTGATGACTTGAGGGTCCGTGGGATCGCCGGAAAACTGAATTACGTTTTCCTCGTTGCCGACCAGGCCCGATCCCGCGCCGGCTGGCTCGACGGGCGCAGACGTGCGGCCGATGTTGCCCTGCCGGACCCTTTCGTAGTCGATCAAGTCGGACACGCGACAACCTCCTGAAAAGTCAATCCTCGTAATTCGGCAACTTGGCGCTTGTGCCCTGGCCCGGTACTACCCCCGCCGGCGGCGCCGGCGAGGGGTTCCAACAATCCGGCCCTTGGCGGGAACGGTTCCGGGATCGGCCTACTGACCCGGCGGCAGGTAGTCGATCGAGAAAGAAAAGTCCTTGTCCGTCGCCGTCGTCCCGTCGACCGCGAACGTCGACACGGTGATCACCGTGGCCGAGGTGATGACGTACGAGATGACGCCGCTGTTTCCCTGCAGGGTCAGATCGACCACGCAGCCCCCTAGAGGGATGGTGATCCCGGCGGTCAGGGTGTAGACGCCGGTTCCCGTTCGGGCAACCGCGACGTCTCCGGCCTTGAGCGGCGTCGCGCCGCTCGAACCGGTCACGCGGCCCGCGGCCACTGCAGATTTCTGTACAAACGACCCTGGGTCCATGTGTCTCGCTCCTTTTTTGGGTTTGGTTCGGTCCCCGCGCGCGCTGTTGGAGCGGAGTCGTCAAAAAATCAGTGACTGTTCGTCGCGGCTTTCTCTTCTTTGGCGTCCATCTGGTCGAACAGATCGACGAAGGCAATCACCTGGGCCGGCGACAAGATCGCCTGCAGCTGCTCTTGCTGCTGGTCGGTCAGGCTCTCGAGCAGCGTCTTTATCTGCGCCACCTCCGGCGGCAGCGCCCCCGCCGGCGTGGCGCCGGTGGCCTTGCGGACGATGGTGGCGATCATCGGCATCAACTGCTTAGCGAAGATCGCCCGCGTGGCCTGCTTGCCCTCTTCTCGCTTCTCCTCGAGCTGGCGGGCGTGCTTGTGGCTGCTCAGCTCCTCGACGAGCTCGAGCAGCTCGACGTGCTTATCCATCATCTTGTCGTTCATGTCGGCCAGGCGGGAGATCATCCGCTCTTGCACGCCGGCCAGCGGCGCCATCTGGCCGATCGCCAGCCGCGCGAACGCTTCGGTGTGCCGCTGGGACTGCGCAAGCAGGCCCTTGGCCGTGGCCGGTTCCGAAGAGATCTCGTCCGCGTCGCCGTCCTCCGGCTGGCCCCGGTAGCGCAGCGGCAGCCGGCCCAGGCGTTTCGGGTTGTCGTCGTCGCCGGTCACGCAAAAAAGCATGTAGCGTTGCGTCCCGGTCAGGCCGTCCGCGTCGGTGCCAAGCTGCTCGTCGACGTCGCGGGCAAGGTTGGCTAGTCCCTGCTCGTCGATCTCGGCCAGGCCGTACCGATGGATCGGCGCCGCCGCGTCGTTGACGTTGACGTGATACACCTCGAGGGCGGTCGGCCGCGGCGCCGCCGTGATGTCGAGCGGGAACACGAACGGCCGCAGCCAGCGCGCGATCGTGGCGACGTTCTTGGACGCCACCTTAGCGCCGCCCCTTCCTGGGCGTGAGGTACTTGGCCTTCACACCGCTTTCGAAGGCGTGGACCTTCTTGTACACCGCCGGCGAGACCCCGACGTAGGCCACCGCCACGGCCAGGCCCAGCGTTGCCAGCCAGGGCAGGAGGCACGACTTGCCGTCTCCGCTGCCTTGCACGTTGTCGCAGCCGCTCTCGTCGCAGCCCACTTCGAAAAGGCTCATGCGTTCCCTTCCGGTCGGTCGGCGATCCGGCCGCCCAGCTTTTGATAAACCTCGGTCACGACCGCATACGGATCGTGGTACCGATCCCAATACGGCTTGACCGACGATTTCGCGCGGTTCCAGATCGGTTCGTCGCGCACCCAGACGGGCGGGTTGTGGGCCGGGTTCGCGGTGAGCACGCGCACGTCCTCGTGCCCGGCCAGCTGGTGACGGGGGGCCGCGCGTCCGGCGGCGTACCACCGCCACCCGCAATAGCCGGCCACGCCCAGGCCCCCGGCCACCAGGGTCCACCGCAACCAGTGGCTTGCCTTGCGCGGTGGTGGTGGTGATGGGGCCGGCTTTGCCGGCGCCCGCGCTCCGAGGTCGGCGGCAAAGGCGCCCGCCACCGTTTCGTAGCGGCCCGCAACGGCCTGGTCGAGGCCCCCGCCCGCGTAAAACTCCTGCCACTTGGAATAGAGCGTGCCCCAGGCCCGCCGCCTTGGGCTGGCGCCCGGCGTCCGCGCCAGCTCGCGATCGATCGCTTCCATGTAGCGATTGACGTCCTCGATGCGATCGCCCTGGCGGCCACCAGGAAAGCAGGGCGGTGACAAGTTGAGCCCCGCCGCGCCGTCGTCGCAGCCGCTGTCAAAAAGGCTCACCGTCGCCCCCTGGCCAGCACGAGGGCCGACACGGCGGCCAGGCCGGCGCCGACCGGCCAGACCCACCCCGGCAGCGCGAGCGCGGCGCCCGCAAGAATCTGTTTCATGGCGGCCAGGAAATCCGGCAGCAAAGGCGCCTGGCTGCCGCTGACCGCTTTGTCCGTGTCGCCGAGGGCCTTGTGTGCCTGCTTCGCCGCCAACGTCACTTTTGCAGCCAGGGAGGCCGCAAGCGGCCCCTCTGGTGCCTTCGCCACCTCGGCGCGCACCTTGCCGGCGTAGCCGCGCAGCTGGTTGATCTGGTCGGACAACGCGATCTTGAGGTTCGCGCGCGCGGCGACGAATGAGACGCGCTGGATCAGGCTGTAGGCGTTTGACAGCGTGCGATCGACGAGGCCGAGAGCGTCGAGCGCCTGGGCGCGCGTGAGCGCGTCGGCGCCGCTCACCGTGTCGTCGTTGCACGCGCAGCCTATGTCAAAGAACGAGGCCATGGTTTACCGGTGGCGCGTCCCCACCAGCAGGCCGAACGCCACCAGGCCGGCGCCTGCCAGCCACAAGCCGGCGCCGCCGCCGGCGGCGCGCCCGGTCGGCCGGGCCGCGATCCGGGCCTTGGTCTTCGTCAGGCGTTTTTTCTCGAACAGGCCGCGCATCTGGTCGCGGACCCGCTTGGCGTCCTCGACGGCAAACAGGTGGGTATCTGCGATCGGCAGATCGGCGTCTCCCGTCCGCCGGCGGCTCATGTCGTGGTCAACGTAGCGAGAAGGATTGAGCACGCTCATACAAACACCTCTGCGTAATGGGCCCCGGCCGCCACCTCGGCGGCATAGAGCGCTTGAATGGGTGGGTTGTTTTTCACCTGGGCAATCAGGTGGGCGGCGTACGGGAACGCCTCGACGCGGCCCGGTCCCGCGGCCAGCATTTTTTCCACGGCGCCGGCGCCGACGTTCCAGGCGACGCCGGCGTACAACCACGGGTTCGGGCGCTTGGCGGCGAAGCGTTGCCAGTTCTGCCGCACGCCCCAGGCCGTCAAGGCGAGGTTGGTTTCCGGGTCGAGCAGGCCCGGCCCGGTCTTGTTCCAGGTCGGCGCGACGGTGGGTGCGCCCTTGGCCAGGCCGAGCGCCGTTTGTAGCGTCAGCTGGCCGAGCCCCCAGGCCCCGCCGCGGGCCACGTCGCCGGGACTGATCAGGTTTTTCGCCTCCGGGTCAAAGCCGCTTTCGTTCGCCACGATGGCGGCCATCAGGGAGGCGGGCGCTTTGTACGTGGCGGCCCAGCGCTGCAGGGTGGGCAGGTAAAGCCGCAGGTATGCAGCGCTCACCTTGCGGCCCCCGCTTGCCGGCCGCTGGCCACGGCCCCACAGCAGGCCAGCGGCAGCGACGCCGAGGCCCCCGGCCGCCGCCAGCAGGTAACCCGTTTTCCCCTCACCCGACATAGCTCCGGCGCTAGACGATCCCGTGGCTGAAAAGGGACTTCGGCTTTTCGAGGTTGATCGCCATCTTGTTCGCCTGGTGGAGGCGCTTCAGTTCGGCTTTCGCGTTCGGGTTGCCCGGCTTGGCGGCCAGCTTGCGCACCGCCAAGATCTCCTTTTTCGCTTTCGGATCGCCCTTGCGCGCCTTGAACAGGCGGAACGCTGATTTACTCAGCTTGGGGTTTTTCTTCTGGGTCATCTTGGCGACGGCCACCGTGGCGCCCCCGCCCGGCACGACTTTCGCCGCGTGCCGCTCCAGCAGACCTTTGAACGGGTTTTTCCACCCCTGAACATTCGACATCGGTTGTCCCTCCTGGTTTGGTTGCTGCTCGTCTCCCGCCGGCGGGCCGGCCTTCGCCGCCGCCTCGGCCTCGGCCGCCTCTTGCTCCGCGGCCTGGGCCGCCTGCTCGTCCTGGGCCGCGGTGATCCGGGCCTGGGCCGCCTCCTGTCGGGCCGCCGAGCTGGCGGCGCGCTGCTCTGCCGACGGGCCGCCTCGCTTCTTGAAACGGTCGGTGAGCAGGGTGTGCGGCAGGAACACGCCGCGGGCGAAGCGCTTGAACGAGAAGCCCGACACGTCCGCCGCCGCCGCAAGGCGCTGCTTGGCGACCGGATCGCCCGCCTTTGCTTTCGCGATACAGGCCCGCAGCTCGCGCGTCGCGGTCTCCGTCATCTCGGCGCCGGACACGAGGGTTGAGCGGCTTGGCGTCTCGTCGTCGTCGTCGTCCTCGTCCTCGTCCTCGTCGTCGTCGTCCTCGTCCTCGTAAGCGTCCTCGAACTCCTCGTCGTCCTCCTCCTCGAGCTGGCCCTTCTCGTACTGGGCCATGCGCGCGGCCAGTTCGGCCGGCTTGCTCGACCGCAAC